>Ga0210040_10000431_pt1 | contig 70983 bp, 77 predicted proteins | sample CryGeyCG12114_NA_FD_185462 | JGI IMG/M metagenome (GOLD analysis project Ga0210040, IMG submission 185462) | Groundwater microbial communities from aquifer - Crystal Geyser CG19_WC_8/21/14_NA (SPAdes) (version 2) | ecosystem: Environmental > Aquatic > Deep subsurface > Groundwater | place: USA...
TTTGCGCCGTTGCCGGTCACTGCGCTCGACCTCGATGCCGTGACGGTGCACTTTCGCGACGGCGCGTGCGATGCGGCGGAAGGGCGCGTGCGGGCGACCCTGGGCGGCGCGGTCGCCGGGGTCGCCTTGCCGTCATCGCTGGCGGGCGATGCACGCTGCGACGGCGCCGCGCTGCTGCTGCCGCTCAACAGCCAGGCGGGTAGCGAGGGCGTGACGCTGCGCATCAGCGGCGATGGGACCTACACCGCGGACTTCCTGGTTCGCTCCGATGATCCTGCCGCGACCGTTCGTTTGCAGGGAGCGGGGTTTCAATCGAGCGCCAACGGTTATCGGCTTTCGGTGCAGGGGCGCTTCTGATGCTCTTGACGTCACGTCACCCCGGCCGCTAGGGGCGCAGGCCTCTACGGCGACCGTAGTTCAATTGGTTAGAGCGTCGGCTTGTGATGCCGGAAGTTGCGGGTTCAAGTCCCGTCGGTCGCCCCATTCCTGGGTAGCTTCGCTGAAGCGGGCCAGCACCGCGAGAGAAAACCTATGTCCGGCTGGGGCTTTCCCGATTTCGACGACCACGAGGGCGTCCACCTGTTCACCGATCCCGGAAGCGGACTGCGCGCGATCATCGCCGTGCATTCCACCGCTTTGGGGCCGGCGGCCGGGGGTGCCCGCTTTTGGCATTACGCGAACACGGACGCAGCGATCACCGATGCGCTGCGGCTGTCGCGCGGCATGAGCTACAAGAACGCGATGGCGGAACTGGAGCTTGGCGGCGGCAAGGGCGTGATCCTCGCCGATGCGCCTGGCGGCACCATCACGACCGAGCAGCTTCAGGCGTTCGGTCGCGCCGTCGAATCGCTTGGCGGGCGCTATGTCACCGCGGAAGACGTCGGCATGTCCGAGGCGCGGATGAAGGTGATCGCCGGTGAAACCCGCTACGTCTCCGGCCTGCCGGTGGAGAGCGGCGCGGCCGGCGGCGACCCCGGCCCCTATACTGCGCATGGCGTTTATCTGGGTGTCAAGGCATCGGCCAAGCGCGGGCTCGGGGCCAGTGACATGAAAGGGGTCCACGTTGCCATTCAGGGTGTTGGCTCGGTCGGTGGCGGGCTGGCGCGATTGCTCGCCCGCGACGGCGCACGCCTGACGCTGGCCGATGTCGATGCCGCGCGCGCCGAGGCGCTGGCCGCCGAGCTGGGTGCTGCCACCGTGTCGAGCGACTCGATCCTGACGACAGAGGCCGACATCGTCAGCCCCAATGCCCTGGGCGCGATCCTGACGGAGACGTCGATCCCCGCGCTGCGGGCCAAGATCGTCGCGGGCGGCGCGAACAACCAACTCGCCACCCAGGCCGACTATGCGCGCCTGCACGAGCACGGCATCCTCTATGCTCCTGACTACGTGATCAACGCTGGCGGCATCATCAATGTGGGCCTGGAATATCTTGGTCATGGCGATGAGTCGGAGGTGATGTCGCGTATTTCGCGCATTCCCGAGCGGCTGGAAGCGATCTGGGAGGAAAGCGATCGGACGGGCGCGCCCGCTGCCGAGGTCGCCGATCGCCAGGCGATGCGGTTGATCGGTCGCGCATAGGTCGGCTGTTCGCTTGCTGCCACGGCGATGTGGGCGGGAAGCGAAGTCCGGCGTGACGGACGCCCAATGCTGCCCTATGGGGTTTGATGCCGTGCCTGCCCTTCATGCCCTTGCGAATCCTGCCCGTTTCCTGACGATCGCCCGGCCGTTGACGCCCGTTCTCGTCTGGGCCGGCGTCGCGCTGATCGCGCTGGGATGCTGGGCGGGATTGACCCGGACGCCGCCTGACTATCTGCAGGGCGAGACGGTGCGGATCCTCTACATTCATGTGCCGACGGCGTGGCTCGGCATGGGCGGGTGGAGCGGCATCGCCGTCGCCTCCATCGCGTTCCTGGTCTGGCGTCATCCGCTTGCCAGCATCGCCGCGCGCGCCATTGCCCCGGCCGGTGCCGCCTTCGCCGCGCTGTGCCTGATGACCGGATCGATCTGGGGCCGGCCGACCTGGGGCACCTGGTGGCAGTGGGATGGGCGGCTTACCTCCATGCTGCTGCTGTTCTTCGTCTACTGCGCCTATATCGCGCTCGCGCGGGCGGATGCGGATCGCGGCGGCGATGGCCGCATGCCGGCCGTCTTCGGCATCGCCGGCAGTGTGCTGCTGCCGATCATCCGCTATTCGGTGGTGTGGTGGAACACGTTGCACCAGGGGCCGAGCATCGGGCTGAACAGTTCCACCATCGACCAGTCCATCCTGTGGCCGCTGCCGATCATGCTGGCGGGCTTCTCGCTACTGTTCGCGGGCATCGTATTGATGCGGATGCGAGCGTTGCTGGCGCGCGCCCGGACCGAGGCGCGGCTGCGGCGCATGGCGCGGGCGTGAGACGCGCGTGAGCCCCTGGCCCTTTGTGACGGCAGCCTATCTGGTGACGCTGGGTGGCGGGGCCGCACTGACGCTGGCGAGCTGGCTGGCGATGCGGCGCGCCGAGAAGCCGGACAGGCCTGATCAATGAAGGCCAAGCACCAACGGCTTTCCCTTGCCTTGCTGGCACTCGGCGCCGTGGTGGCGGCCGGGTTGCTGGCTCTGTCGGCCCTGAAGGATCAGGCGGCGTTCTTCTACGCGCCTTCCGATGTCCAGCGCGAGGGGCTGCCGCTCGGCCGAGCGGTGCGGCTGGGCGGCATGGTCGCCGCGGGATCTGTGTCACGCGCCCATGACGGCGTCACGGTCCGTTTCGTGGTGACCGACGGCCACGCGACCACCCCTGTCACCTTTGCCGGGATCGTCCCTGACCTGTTTCGCGAACGATCGGGCGTGGTCGCCGAAGGCAGCTTCCTTCCCGATGGTAGCTTCCACGCCACAAACCTGCTCGCCAAGCACGACGAAAAGTACATGCCCCCGCAGGTGGCGGGCGCGATGCACGAAACCAGGACGCTCCGGTGACGGCGGAGGCTGGGCTGGCGGCCTTGTGGTTCGCCGCGGCGCTTGCGGCGCTGCAGCTGGTGATGGCGGCGATGGGGCTGCGCACCGGCCGGGAGGATGTTCTGGCCGCAACCCGGCCCATCGCGGTGGTCCAGGGCGTCCTTGCCGCGATTGCGATGGGGTGCCTCGTGTCGGTGTTCCTCGCCTCCGACATGTCGGTGCGGCTGGTCGTCGAAAACAGCCACTCGGCGAAACCGTGGCTCTACAAGCTCGCCGGCGCGTGGGGTAACCACGAAGGGTCCATGCTGCTGTGGGTGACCATCCTCGGGATAGCCGGCGGCGCGGTGGCGCTTCTCGAACGACGCCTGTCCGAGCGCTCGCTGATTGCGACCCTGGGCGCGCAAGCGACGATTGCCCTCGGCTTCTATGCCTTTTTGTTGTTTGCTTCCAACCCGTTCGCGCGTGTCTTTCCCGCGCCGCCTGATGGCCTCGGGCTCAATCCGCTGTTGCAGGATCCCGGCTTGGCCTTCCATCCGCCGACGCTGTACATCGGCTATGTCGGGCTGTCGGTCGCCTTTTCCTTTGCCGTCGGGGCGCTGGTCACGCGCGATGTGGGGCCGGCCTTTGCACGCGCCATGCGGCCATGGGTGCTGGGCGCCTGGATCTTTCTGACGCTGGGCATCACCGCAGGCAGCTATTGGGCCTATTACGAGCTCGGCTGGGGCGGCTGGTGGTTCTGGGACCCGGTCGAGAATGCCTCGCTGATGCCCTGGCTGGCGGCGACGGCGCTGCTCCATTCGGTGACGGTGCTGGCGACCCGCGATGGCTTGCGCGCGTGGACGGTGATGCTGGCGGTGGTTGCCTTCTCCATGTCGATGATCGGCACGTTTCTGGTGCGGTCGGGCATCCTGACCAGCGTTCATGCCTTTGCCGTCGATCCCCGGCGCGGCGCCTTCATCCTGGCGCTGCTCGCCATCTATATCGGCGGCGCGCTGGCGCTGTTCGCACTGCGCGTCGGCACGGTGCGCGAAGGCGCGCGGTTCGAGCTGCTCAGCCGGGAAGGCGGGCTGGTGGCCAACAACCTGCTGCTTTCGGTGATCCTTGGCATCGTGCTGATCGGCACCTTGTATCCGCTGGTCGCCGCGGGTTTCGGCGTCCAGCTGTCGATCGGCGCGCCGTTCTTCAACAAGGCGGCGGGCCCGGTCGCGCTGGTCCTGCTGGCGGTAATGGCGGCGGGCCCGCTGATCCGCTGGCGCCGTGATGACGCGGGCGAGTTGATGGAGCGACTGCTGCTGCCGATCGCAGCCGCCTGCTTCTCCTTTGCCGGCCTGTTCCTGCTGGGTGAGAGCATGCGCTTGCTGCCGTTGATCGGTTTGTCCTTGGCGGCAGGGCTGGCGGTGGCAAGCGTCGCGCCTTTGTGGAAGCGCAACCTGCGCCGCACGCCGCTGTTCACCTGGGGCATGGTTGTCGCCCACCTCGGCATCGCGGTCAGCCTCGCCGGCATGGCGTGCGACAGCGCCTTCACGCAGGAGCGGCTGGTCGCCGTGCGGCCGGGTGAGCCCGTCAGCGTGGGGCCGTTTAGTGTGACGCTGGTCGGTATCCGGCCGCTGATCGGCGAGAACTGGTCCGGGCTGGAGGCGCATCTCGCCGCCGCGCGGGGAGGGAACACGCTGGTTCTCACGCCGCAGCTGCGTTTCTTCGCCAACCCGCCGACCAACACCAACGAGACCGCGATCAGCACGCGGTGGGATGGCCAGCTCTACACGGTGCTCGGCCAGCCTGACGGAACGGGGCGATGGCAGCTGCGGTTGTGGTGGAAGCCGTTTGTGACGCTGATCTGGGCGGGCGGGGCGCTGATCGCGCTGGGCGGCGCCTTGTCGCTGCTCGGGCGGGTCAGTCGCGAACGGCGGGTTGCGCTGCGCGAGGTATGGGCGTGAAGCGGTGGACGCTGTGGCTCCCGCTGCTGGCCTTCGTGGCGGTGGTGCTGGTGGCGGCGCTGGCCCTGATGGCGCCTGGCGACCGAACGGTTCGCTCGGCCCTGGTCGGCAAGCCATTGCCCCAGTTCGCGCTGGCACCGCTGGTCGCCGGCAAGCCGGGGGTCGCAACCAGCGACTTCAGCCACGGTGGCCCCCGCCTGCTCAACGTGTTCGCCAGCTGGTGCATCCCATGCGAGGCCGAAGCGCCGCAATTGCTGCGTCTCAAGCAACTCGGTGTGCCGATCGATGCGGTCGCCGTCCACGACACGCGTGAAGCGGTGACCAACTTCCTGCGGCGCAATGGCGACCCTTACCGCGGCGTCGGCGACGATCCGGCCAGCGCCGTGCAGCTGGCTATCGGCTCGTCGGGCGTGCCCGAGACCTTTGTGGTCGCAGGTGACGGCACCATCCTGATGCAGCACGTCGGCGCCATCCGTGACGAGGACGTCCTGGCGATCGCCCATGCCGCCGGGGTGGTGGGGTGAGGCGGCTCCTGTTCCTGTTGCTGTTCGTGGCCAGCCCGGCCGTAGCCGATTCGCCGCAACCGCCGCCGCCGCTCGCCTACACGCAATTGCCCGATGCCGGGCAGGAGGCGCGCGCCAAGGCGCTGATGGAGACGCTGCGGTGCCTCGTCTGTCAGGGACAATCAATTGCCGACAGCGACGCCGACATGGCAGCGAGCATGCGCGCGCTGGTTCGCGAGCGGATCGCAGCGGGCGAGTCGCCAGGTGCGATCCGTGCCTGGCTGGTGGCGCGCTATGGCGACTATGTGACCTATGATCCGCCCCTGTCGCCCCTCACCTGGCCGCTTTGGCTCGCGCCGTTGCTGCTGCTGGGCCTGGGCGTGATGCTCGCGCGCGGCAGCTTCAGGCGGCGCGGCTCGGGGGGGAGCCGCTGATGGGCTGGGTGATGCTCGCGCTCCTTGGCGCCGCCGCCATGGCCCTGCTGGTCAAATTGCAGGTCGGGCGGGCGCTGTGGAGCATGGCCGGTGCGGCGCTGATGCTCGGCGCCACTGGTTACGCGCTGCAAGGGCGGCCCACGTTGGCGGCAAGCCCTGCCGTGCCGGTCGCGCCGGCGGCGGCGGACGACCCTGCGCTGATCGATCTGCGCGACCAGATGCTCGGCCGTTTCAGCGGCGATGGCGCGTATCTGGTTGCGGCCGACGCTATGACGCGGAGCGGCGACCCCAAGGCTGCGGTGCAGGTCATTCTGGGCGGTATCCGCCGCATCCCCAATAGCGTCACCTTGTGGACGGGGCTCGGCACCGCGCTGGCGGCTCACGACAACGGGCAAGTCTCTCCGCCAGCGCTTTTCGCCTTTCAGCAAGCGACGCGCCTGTCTCCGCGTCACCCGGCACCGCCGTTCTTCTGGGGCCTGGCCTATGTGCGAGCCGGCGACTTTGCGGCCGCTCGCCCGTTTTGGCGGCGAGCGTTGGCGCTGACGCCACGGGAAGCCTCATATCGCCAAGCGATCGCCGTCAGGCTGGCGCTCCTCGACCGCTATCTGGAAATGGTAGCCCCTCCGCAGGGCCGCTGAACGGGCGGGTGGCGGCACCCAGTCGACCCGGCGCGCCGCCGCCATCCATTCGCGTCGCACCGCGCTGACGGCCCCTCACGTCGCGAGGGGGGCCTTGAGCTTACTGCCCGCGGCCGGTCTTGTCCTGAAGCTCGTCGATCTTCTTGGACGCATCCGCCTTGTTCAGGTGGTCGTCGAACTCCTCATGCGCTTCTTCGCTCAGCGTCTTGAGGTAGCTCGCCTGTGCGCCGGTCATCGGCTCGCCCCCCGTGGTCCAGTCGTCGGGGTCCTTGACGGCGTTGGAGGTAGGGTGGGTCTTCGGGTTTTCGGTCTCTGCCATGCTGAATTCCTTTCGCCGCCCAACAACGCCCTCGTTCCTTATACGTTCCACGCGTCGAACGGCAGGTCGAGCGCTTCCGCGACAGCCTGGTGCGTGATCTCGCCCTTGTATACGTTGAGGCCGTTTGCGAGGTGCGCATCGGCCTTCATCGCGGCTTCGGCACCCATGTTCGCCAGCCGCAGCGCGAAGGGAAGCGTCGCGTTGTTGAGCGCAAATGCGGAGGTGCGCGCCACCGCGCCGGGCATGTTGGCGACACAATAATGGATCACGCCGTCCACCTCGAACACCGGGTCTTCGTGGGTAGTCGCATGGCTGGTCTCGAAACAGCCGCCCTGGTCGATGGCGATGTCCACCATCACCGCGCCGCGCTTCATTGTCCTGACCATCTCCCGCGTGACCAGCTTGGGCGCCGCCGCGCCGGGCACAAGCACGGCACCGATCACCAGGTGCGCGTTCTTTACGGCCGCCGCGATCGCCGCGCGCGAGGCGTAGGCGGTCTTGATCTGGCTCGAAAAGAACATGTCCAGCTCGGCAAGTCGGTCGTTCGAGATGTCGTAGATCGTGACGTCGGCGCGCATGCCGACCGCCATCTGCGCCGCGTTCACGCCCGACACGCCGCCGCCCAGGATCGCGACCTTGGCCGGTGCCACGCCCGGCACGCCGCCGAGCAACACGCCGCGACCGCCCTGTTCCTTTTCCAGATAATGCGCGCCGACCTGCACCGACATCCGCCCGGCAACCTCGCTCATCGGCTTCAGCAGCGGCAGGCCGCCGCGCGCCGCGGTCACCGTTTCATAGGCGATGCAGGTCGCGCCGGACCTCATGAGGCCCTCCGCCTGCGGCTTGTCGGCGGCGAGGTGGAGGTAGGTGAAGAGCAGGTGGCGTGGCTCCAGCATCGCGATTTCGGATGCCTGCGGCTCCTTCACCTTGACGATCATGTCAGCGCCCGCGAACACCGCCTTGGCGTCGGGCAGGATGGTCGCACCCACCGCCCGATAGTCCTCGTCGCCGAAGTCAATGCCCGCACCAGCGTTTGTTTCCACCAGCACTTGGTGGCCGGCCGCAACCAGTTCCCCGGCAGATGCGGGCGTCAAGCCGACGCGAAATTCGTTGTTCTTGATCTCCTTGGGAACACCAACACGCATCTTGCCACTCCTTTGAACCTATTCGTCGCCTGCGCAGGCTCGGGCCATCCCGTTGCGCGTGCAGGAACCGGCGTGCTACCCATGCCTTATTCCTCGATAGGGGCTGAACGCTACCATCGCCATGATTTATCCAGTTGCCTCGTCTCACCCGGTCCCTTGCGCGACGCTGCCACGTGGCTGAGCCGCAGCTCGCCGGATTACCGGCAGCAGGTCCCGACGGCGAGGCGGGGCACGACCAGGGCCACCATAGCGAAGGGCTGATGAAGCTCGCGATGGGTGCCATCGGCGTGGTGTTCGGCGACATCGGCACCAGCCCGCTTTACGCGTTTCGCGAAACCTTCGCCGGCCACCACAAGCTTGCGCTCGACCCCACCCACATCATGGGGGTGATCAGCCTGATGTTCTGGTCGATGATGATCGTGGTGACGGTGAAGTACGTCACCATCATCATGCGCGCCGACAACAAGGGGGAGGGCGGCAGCCTGGCGCTGCTGGCGCTGGTGTCCGGCCGTACCAAGACGCGGCGCTGGTCCAACGGCATCATCCTCCTTGGCGTGTTCGCCACGGCGCTGTTCTACGGCGACAGCATGATCACGCCTGCCGTGTCCGTGCTGTCGGCGGTTGAGGGCATCGGCGTGGTGGCGCCGTCATTGACCGGCCTGATCCTCCCCGGCGCGGTGGTGATCCTGATCTCGCTATTTTCCATCCAGTCGAGCGGCACAAGCAGGGTTGGCCTGCTGTTCGGGCCGGTGATGCTGACGTATTTCGCGGTCATCGCGGTGCTCGGGTTGCTGAGCATCATCAAGACGCCGCACGTGCTTCTCGCCTTATCGCCGCATTATGCGGTGGAGTTCTTCCTGATCGACCCGCTTCGCGCTTTCCTGGCGCTCGGATCGGTCGTGCTCGCGGTGACCGGGGCAGAGGCGCTGTATGCCGACATGGGGCATTTCGGACGGCGGCCGATCGGCTTGTCGTGGCTGGCATTCGTGCTGCCGGCGCTGATGCTCAACTACATGGGGCAGGGCGCGCTCCTGTTCCGCGAGGGCAACGCCGCGCTGGTCAGCCCCTTCTACAATCTGGCACCCGAAAGCCTGCAGCTGCCGCTTGTGATCCTTGCCACCATGGCGGCGATCATCGCCAGCCAGGCGGTCATCTCCGGCGCCTTCTCCGTCACCCAGCAGGCCATCCAGCTCGGCTTCATGCCGCGGCTGCGGATCGAGCATACCAGCGCGGCGACCGCGGGCCAGATCTACATACCACTGATCAACTGGATGCTGATGACCATGGTCATCATCCTGGTGCTGTTCTTCCGAACGTCGTCGAATCTCACGTCCGCCTACGGCATCGCGGTGACGGGCGCGATGCTGATCGACACCTGCCTGTTGGGGGTCGCGCTGTTGCGGCTGTGGAACTGGCCGCGATATGCCGCCTTTCCGCTGCTGGCGTTGTTCTTCACGGTGGACGGCGCCTATTTCGCCGCCAACCTCACCAAGATTCCCGACGGCGGCTGGTTTCCGCTGCTGATCGGCCTGATCGTGTTCACGCTGCTCACCACCTGGTCCAAGGGCCGCAAGCTGATGATCAACCGGCTGACCGAATCGGCGATGCCGGTGAAGGTGTTCATCAGCTCCGCCGCGAACAGCGCGGCGCGGGTGCCGGGGACGGCGGTGTTCATGACGTCCAGCGCCGAAGGTGTGCCGCATGCGCTGCTGCACAATCTGAAGCACAACAAGGTGCTGCACGAGCGCGTGATCCTGCTGACGGTGAAGGTGGTGGACCAACCTTATTGGCCGGACATCCAGCGCGTCCGCCGCGAAAGCCTGGGGGAGGGGTTCCACCGCGTGGTGCTGAACTACGGCTTCATGGAAGAGGTGGACGTGCCCGCCGCCCTCAAGGACGTCGACGAGTGCGGCGCCGAGTTCCGGATGATGGACACCAGCTTCTTTCTGTCGCGCCAGACGCTGCTGCCGTCGGAGCGGCCGGGCATGATGCTGTGGCGGGAGAAGCTGTTCGCGTGGATGCTGCGCAACGCGGAAAGCGCGATGGAGTTCTTTCGGCTCCCCACCAACCGCGTGGTCGAGCTGGGCAGCCAGGTGGAGATTTGACCGAAGCAGGCGCGCCGGTGCCGATCCCGCTTCCGATCGCAGCTCCGATCATCGTGGCGGCGCTGTTCGGCCGTGCCGACCAGGCGTGGTTCGACGGCCTAAGGCGTCAACATTTCCCACCCGAACGCAACCAGCTCGACGCGCACCTCACGCTGTTCCACCACCTGCCGCCGTCGCTCGAGGCGGAACTGAAGCACCGGCTGACGCAGGCGACGCGCGGCATGCGTGCGCCCGCGGCGCGGGCCAGTGGGCTGATGTCGCTGAGGCGCGGAGTCGCGATCCGTATCGAGTGTCCGGCCCTGCTCGAAATTCGCTCGATGCTGAGCGATGCGTTCTGCGGCATGCTGACGCCGCAGGACGCCGGTGGCTGGCGGCCGCATGTCACGATCCAGAACAAGGTCGCGCCGGCGACGGCGAAGCTGCTGCTGGGCGCGCTGTCGCGCGATTTCCGGGCGCGGGAGGTTGAAGTCGCGGGGATCGGCGCCTGGTGGTATCGCGGCGGCCCATGGGAACCGCTGTCGCGTCACATGTTCGCTTGACCGGTGCGGGAGCGGTTCCTATAGCCCGCGCCTCGCGGGTGAGAGCGCCTTTGTGGCGGAGTAGCTCAGTTGGTTAGAGCACGGGAATCATAATCCTGGGGTCGGGGGTTCAAGTCCCTCCTCCGCTACCACCTTAACCGAACGGTCAGGACCACTCGCGAGATTACGGGGGGTCGTCGCCAAAGCGACGGCCCCACCGAGAGAAGTCAGCACCTCTATGCTCCAGGCGCCGTCGTTCAGGGGCGTGCACCGCACGTTTTCAATGATATCGCGCAGCCGCTCGACCACTTCGCGGCTCTGCTCGCTGCTTTCGTTCAGGTGCGCCGCCAGTGCGCGCACCCGCTTCCGATAGGTTTCGGCCACCTGCGGGTTGAGTGCGATCACCGGCGTCGCATCGATCTCCTGCCGCTCCCGCAGCAGCGAATCGCGCTCGGCCCGCCGGGCGGCGAGCGCCTCTCGGATCTCTCCGAAGTCTGCGGCGCCTTCGGCGATCGCGGCGATCAGGCGCTCGGTGGCCTTCTCAGCCTTGGCGATTCGCCGATCGAGGCCCGCGGTGTCCCGCTTCCGACTCGACTGCTTTGCCTCGATCTCGGCATGATAGCGGCCAACCAGCCGCGAGATTGCTTCCGGTGCGAGCAGCTGATCCGTGATGCCGGTGAGGACCCGCTGCTCAAGTTCGAGTCGCTTGATCGTCGTTTTGACCTCGCACGTGCCGGCCTCGCGGTGCCGGGTGCAGCCGATACGGCCCCCACCGATGACCGTCATCGCGCCCCCGCAGGTGCCGCAGCTGATCAACCCGGTCAGCAGGTAGCGAGGGCGACGGCGGCTCACGACGGTGCCCCAAGCCCGCTGCTCCGCCTCTTGCTGGGCTGCCTGCCAAAGCTCGTCGGAAACGATTCTCAACTCGGGCATCTCGACCACGACGCGATCGTCGGTGGCGTTTGCGCGCGACACGCGCTTCCGGCTCTCCGGGTCCCGCTTCATGCTGACGCGATTGTAGAGGTACCGGCCAGCGTAGACCGGGTTGCAAAGCACTCCGATCCCGCGCTCGCGATTGCCCGACAAGGTCGACGCCCGCCACTCTCCGCCGCGCGGTGAGGGAATGCCGTCGCGATTCAAGCCGTGGGCAATCATCTTCGGGCTGCGGCGGCCGACCACGTATTCGTCGTAGATCCGCCGGACGACGTCGGCCTGCTCTTCCTTGATCCGGCGCAGTCCTCGATCGAGCTGGCCGTCCTTGCCGATCTGCGTCACCACCTCGTAGCCGTAGGTCAGGCCGCCCGGCACGCGGCCGCGGCCTACCGCGCCGCGCTGACCGCGGCGGATCTTGTCGGCGAGGTCCTTCAGGAACAACGCCCCCATCGTGCCCTTGAGGCCGATGTGCAGCTCGTTGACCCGGCCCTCGGACATGGTCTCGATCGCGACATCGGCGAACTCGAGCTGCTGATAGATTGTGGCGATGTCGGCCTGGTTGCGCGCAATCCGGTCGAGCGCTTCGGCGAGCACGATGTCGAAGGTGCCAGCGGCCGCGTCGGCGAGCATCGATGTCATGCCTGGCCGCCTGTTGTTTGCGCCCGAGATGGCGATATCGGTGTAGACGCCGGCGACTTCCCAGCCTTCGCGCTTGGCGCGCGCCGAGCAGAGGGCGATTTGATCCTCGGCGGAGTTGGCCGACTGCCGATCGGTTGAGAAGCGGGCGTAGATGGCGCAACGGGGCATTGGCGACTCCTGGTGTCGAGGGATCGCGCAACATCCTCGCCAGCCATCTCGCGGGCAATCGCGTCGACGAGCGCGAGAATGCCGGGCGGCAGTGTCATGCGTCCCCCATGAGACCGGGCGCCAGGCCCAGTTTCTTGTTGCGGTCGGTGATCAGCTCGGCCGCCTTCAACTCTCCGACGCGCCCGCCGAAGGCGCCGCCCGAGGCTGCCATGTTGGCAAGCGCCGCGAGCTGCTGGCGCGTGACCTCGCGGGGGTGGACGTCCGCCAATAGCTTCAGCAGCCTGCCAGCCGCGCCGAGGCGGGAACTCCACCATTGGACCAGCGCCGGTCCCGCCGGCGGCATGTTCGGCACTGATCCGCCTGCAGCTGCCACGCCGGCGGCGGTCGCGAACCACCGTCCGTCGCGTCGCTCGATCCAGCCGGCCTCGACGAAACGCCGGCGGCGGGCGTTCCAGGCTCCGCCCTTGCGGCTGTAGCCCGCCCGCGCAGCCCATGCGGCTTCGGTCAGGCCGGCCGGGTGAATGACAGCGAGGGTGCCGAGCGCGGTCCCGGTGTCCCGCTCGGGTACCCCGGCCGTCGCCGGGGCACCCTCAACGGCCGGGGCCTCTGCCTCCGCCTCGGCCGCTGTCTCGAGATCGGGTGCGGCACCCGAACTTGCGTCGCGCTCATCGATGAGAGCGAGCAGCTTCTCCACGTCGGCCGTGATCCGGCTCCCGATCGTGAGGGCCCGCTTCGCCACGTATTCGAGCGTCTTGATCCGCGCATCGCGCGCCGCGACCGACCCTTTCAGCTCAGCGATGTGCCGATCGCGCTCGACTATCATCTCGCCGACGACACCGCCTTTCGCGTACGCGGCCGCGGCATCGGCCGGGATCGTGTCGTCGGGCAGCTCGACGGACGCCGGCGGCGCGAGAGCGGCGGCGATCGCCGACACGTCGAACTCCGCCAGCGTGCGCGGCTGTGCGAGCTGCTCGCCGGACCCCGGGGTGCGCGAGCTGTCGAAGGTGGTCAGCGCCGGCGTGACGCCGCGCTCCAGGATCTTGAGCCGCGGCGAGTAGATCCAGCGCTCGCCGACCGCGAGCTCGGCGAGGCTGCGCGCGCGTCCTGCACGATGGCACCCCGCAGGATGGCGCGGCGGATCGAGCGCATCACCTGGACGCCCTCCGCCGTGAGCCCGGCCTCCTCCTTGATCAGCGCGTCGGCTTCCTGCCGGGCGCCGTCACACTGCTGCCCGATCGCTGAGCCGGCCCTAAGCCGGCCTGCCGACCGCGTCGACGGGGCAGAGCGCTGCTCCTTGTCCTTGCTGTCCTTGCGCGTCGCCGCCAGCATCGCCTTGCGATCAGGCCACCAAAAGCTAACCTCGGCGTCGCCGTTCTCCGGGATCTCGACGCACGCGACAACATCGCCGTCGGGCAGCTGCTCCCCCTCGGCCGGCGTGTTGACGTGCAGGATCCAGTCGGGCCCGCCATACGTGCCTTCCGGCTTGCGGCTGATGAAGCGCATCTCGGGGCGGCCGAACCGCGCGCGGGTGTCTTCGCGCAGGTTGGCCACCTTCTCGTCGGCGAGCTGGCGCAGCAGCTTGTCATTGGTGACGATGCCGCTCTCGTCCTCGCCCTCGGCGAACAGATCGCGCTCGATTGAGCCGCCGGCCGCGAGGTAGGCGTCGCGGCCGACGAAGCGCAGCAGCCGGCCAGCCTCGCGATCGTCGACGCGCAACCAGGCGCGGATCGCTGCCGGCGTGCGCGCGTGCTCGGGCCCGGCCGACAGCGCCTCAAACGCGGCGAGCTGGCGTTCGTGATCGCCGGTGGCGCCGAACGCGCGGACCTGCTCGTCGGACAGCCGGCCGGCAGCGAAGGCCTCAAACACCGGCTTGGCGAGATCGCCCAGGCGCAGCGCGCGGTTGACCCACGTCAGCTCCTGGCCGTGGCGCGCGGCAATCTGCTCAGGCGTGTGGCCAAGGTTGCGCTCCCGCACGATCGCAGCGCACGTCTCGTAGGAGCGCAGGTTGCGGCGAAGCATGTTCTCGGACAGCGATCGCGCCACGATCTCTACGTCGGCCGCCTCGTTGACGATCACCGGTACCGGAAAATCGCGCGGCAGATCGCCGCGGTCGACCAGCCGGCGGATGCTCCGGTACCGGCGCCCGCCAGCGAACACGCCGTAGAGCTTCACGCTGCCGCGCATCGGGTGGACCGACAGCGACTGCAGCACGCCCTCGGCAAGGATCGACGCCTCGAGCGCGGTGGTGGCGGAAGCGTCGGATTCGTTGGTACGGACGTTCAGCGGTGACAAACGCAGCTGGTCGATCGACAGCGTCATGCTAGTCATAGGTGGGCTCCGGCTTCGCGGCCGCGAGCGCGTTGTCTCGACTGGGCGGCCTTGGGTGCGCTCACGCGGGTGCTGGCGGGCACCGGCGCGTCGGGATCGGTGAGGGGGGCGGCATCCGGCTCGCCCCCCGAGCTGGTGCGGGCAGCGATGCTGTCCTCAATGTCGATCTGGCGGGCGTCGGCCTCCTCGCGGCCGTAGCGCACCGACAGGATCACGTCGGACCAGGTCGCGTGGCCGGTGGCGTCGTGGTGGCGCGCGGCCGTGCCCTGCGCCTGGCCACCGTACCAGCGCGCGTCGGTGCCGTGGCAGACAAAGCAGCCGGCGCGCACGTCTCGGCTGGTGGAGGTCAGCCGGCTGGTGAACGGCGAGCGCTTCATGCGCCTAAACCCTCGGCCCCGGCCGACGTGGCGAGCCGCGTGCGGTAGCGGTCCTCCCAGCCCAGGGTGGACCGTCCAGCAAGGTCGAGCGCCCTCTTTCTCCGCCAGACGTGGACCATCGACCGGCTCACGCCGTAGTGAGCAGCTGCGCCCGCCTGCCCGACCTGGGCGAGCGTTTCGGCAAGATCGTCTGGGATCGCGAGGGCTGGCGGACCGCCCTTCGGGCGCGGCACCGGCCGCTCGCGGAACCAGCGTGTGATCGTGCTCGGCCCCGCCCGATAGTGGCGCTGCAGCTCGGTGGAGGTGAGATCGGGCGCGACAAGCGACCAGTCCGTTGGAACAGGGCGGAAGCCTCGCTGCGCCGACTTGAAGCCACGCTTCTTCAGCTCGCTCAGCGTCGACGATGCGATGCCTGTCAGTTCACAGACGGTGCGGTGCCCATGCACTTCGGACAGCCGTCGCGCGCGCTCGGCCTGCGCGGGGGTGATGATGGGACGGCTGCCCATCAGATCATCCCCAGCGCTTGCATGTAGACCTCGAGGATCGCTTCCTCTTCCTGGAACTCCTCTTTTTTCTTCTTGCGGATCGACAGGATGCGGCGGATCCCCTTAGGGTCGTATCCGCGGCCTTTGCCTCCGCGAACACGTTCTTGATGTCGTCGGCGAGGCCCTTCTTCTCTTCCTCGAGCCGCTCGGCGCGCTCGATGAGCAGGCGCAGTTCGTCGGCGGCGACGTGGCCTCCGCCCATGCCTTCCTGACGTTCTTCGGCCATCACCGACCTCCGAAGCAGGAGAGCAGCGCAGCGGCGGTGCCGTGCGGGTCGATCTCCAGCATGATCGCGGTGACCGAAACCGCGGCGGCGACGGCCAGCTTGCCGGGATGGGCGGCGGTGAGCTGGCGCGGCGCGCTGGGCGTGTGGGGTTCGCAAGCCGAGCAGTCGCACCCCATCGGGTGGATCTCGACGTCGTAGGGCAGCGCGGCTGGGATAGAGTAGCGGCGGTACACCGCGGTCAGTTCGCGGCTCACTGCAGCTGCTCCGAGGCATCGGCCGGCTCACCACCGCACTTTCCGGCCGAGCACAGGTGCGGCGTCGCCAAGGAGCAGGTGCCCCGGCCGGTGTAGCAGGGGTCCCAGGCGCTGCAGCCGCAGCCGCGGCAGACCTGGGGGTGACGATCGGCGGGCTCGTTCGCCAGCTGGAAATAGACGTCGACGTCGAGCGGGAAGGCGATCGCCAGCTGCTCGATCGTCTCGCGATCCTTCGCCTTCACGCCCTCATCCTCGAGCATGCCGATCAGCACGGCGGCGTCGTGCCGCTTGGCCAGCGGCGCGCAGATGGCGGCAACCTTCGCGATCGACAGGCCGGAGGCGGCGCGGCGCAGCCGGAGGTAGCCGGCGGGGGTGAGGGGCTGGACGAGGCCGGACGGCGCTGGGGCGGCGCTGCCTTTCTGCCATTGGTTGAAGTGAATCACGGGTTTTCCTCATCGGGCAAAGTTCGGGCGATCTCGGAAGCAGGGGCTTTCGAGCATGGACGGTCTGTGGTGGCGGTCAGGGTGCGGAAGGCGTCAGCTGGTGTCGTGCGACGCGTTCCTTGCCCGCTCCAGCTGGTCGCGAAGATCGGCGATGGCGGTCGTTGAGGCGGTGTGGGCCTGCTCCATCTCGGCTAGGGCATGCCTCAGCGCGTCCTCGTCGCCGGCAGCGAACGCCGCTTGGCAAAGGGCAGCGATCGCCTCGCCACTTTCCTTGGCGAGCAGCGCGGCGTTGCGGCCGTTGGCGGCGGCGTCCGCGAACCGCTCGGATCGGGCGGTGTCGAGCCGACGGCCCAGCGCCTGGTACAGCGGGAAGCCGCGCCCGAAGCGGGCGTGGTGCTCCAGATCGAGCAGCTCCAAGTCGCGGACGTTGAGCTGCTCGCGCCGATCCTCGTCCGTGCACTGGTTGAGGTAGGCAGTGCCGCGGCTGGTGATCTCGGCCGCAACCTCGATCGTCAGCTCGCCCAGCACCACGCGCAGCGTGTTCTCGATGGAGAGGGGGGTGCGCACCTTGGTCATGCCGCTGCCTCGAAACGCGGCGCCGATCGGAGCAGACGACCGGCGCCGAGGCGTTCACAAGGGAGTGACAGACTGCTTGCCCGCGCAAGGGAGAGGAAGTGCGCAGGTCGACCGGTCTGCCAGCGGCCGAAGGAGGATGAGGATGCGCGGATCACCGGGCTTGCTCCAGCGTGCTAGCCGCTTGGGCAGTGTCGGTCGGGCTGTCAGGGTGCGTGGACAGAGCAGCCAATGCGCCCAGCGCGAAGAAGTCGTTGGGCATAACCGAACCGCCGGTTTCGACCACGATCAAGGGCATGGTCTCTTTGTCGGGGATGCGATCGCCAGTGACGTAACGCCGGACGGCCTCAGCAGAGCGGCCGATTCGGGCCGCGAACTGCTGCGGTTTCAAGTCTTCCCGATCCAACCACTCGCCTAAGCGCATTATGCGATCTCCGATGCAGCACCAATATGGTGGCACCACTATGGCTATGTCAACACCAAATCGGAGTATGGGCGGAAGACACCAGATTGGTGCAGATGGCGACGTGAGCAGCGTCAACAACATCGTGAGCTTGCGCGAGGCGCGGGGCTGGAAGCGGCCAGAGCTGGCGCGCCGAATGGGAACGACCCCTCAGCAGGTCGAACGCCTCGAAAAGGGAACTCGTCAGCTCACCGTCGGGTGGATCGACAAGGCGGCCGAGGCTCTGGGTGTGCCTTCCTGGAGGATCATCGCTCCGGAAGGCGAGGGTACGCCAGCGGCACCGACCAGTAGCCCAGCCTTGGCCCCTCAACAGGCGCAGAAGCTCAACATCATCGAACGCGCGAACGCTGGGCAGCTGCAAGCGATTGCGGAATATCTCACCGGCACCGGAGCTGGCCAGCTCCCCGCAGGGGCGACGATCGATGAACTCGACGCTGTTCTACTGCCGCAGGTAGAGGTCGGCTTCTCCATGGGCGGCGGCTCGATCTTGGAAGACTGGCCGGTCGTCCAGCAGGTGCCGTTCAGCCGATCCTGGCTGCGCAATCTGACGCGATCGTCGCCGGCCGACCTGCTGGTAGCGAGCGGGGAGGGCGACTCGATGATCCCGACGTTGCTCGATCAGGACCTGGTGATCATCGACCAAGGCGATCGTTTCCTACGGCAGCCAGATCGCATCTGGGCGCTGACCTATGGCGGGTACGGCATGATCAAGCGGGTGCGCCCGCTGCCGGACGGCACGATCCAGATCAACAGCGACAACCCCGCAGTTACGTCGATCAACGCGGTCGAGAGCGAGGTCAACCTCGTCGGCCGCGTTGTCGGGATCGTCAGGCGCGTCTGAGGTGAGCGGCGCGCGCGACTGTCATCGCATTGACGCTGGTAGGCTGTCCCAAGTCGAAACAATTGACCGTCTAGCAGACCTGCCGATCCTTCCAGGCTTGACCGACTCGAAACCGGCATGCGCATTGTGTTCCGGCTATGTTCTACTCACCTGTTCAGCGCCTCACGTCGCCGCGCGAGATGAGCCTTGCCGTTGTTGGGTTGGGCTATCCGAATGCCGACCGTACCAATCGCCGCTTCGAGATGGCGCTCTGCACCCGAGGCGAGCCGGTCCATCTAGTGCTCGAACCAGAGAACAAGTTCGACGAGTCGGCTGTCGCGGTGGTCAGCGCCCGCGGCATCCAGCTCGGCTATATCACGGCCGAGCGATGCGGTCTGATCGGCACTTGGATCCGCGCGGGCGAGAAGCACGAGGCGGTGTTCCAGGAGCCTGGGCGAACGGCAGCGGTGATTCGCGTGCGGTTCGGTGGCGGCCGGATAACGATGCCGCCGGAGCGCGCCGACGTGATCTGGGACCGGAGCGAGGTCGGATACGGCGAAGCGGTGGACTGGGGTTGCTGATCGCGGTGGCAGGCAGAACATGTCGAACGAAATGAGCCATGGCTGAGAATTGGTATCGCTCGTGGCGGCACGAACAGCGGCAGCGATCGGAGGGGGAGCGCCGGCAGCACCGACTTGCCGACTTGCTGCTCGGCGTTCTTGCCGTGGCGTCAATGCTCGCGATGTTGAGGTGGTAGTGCAGATGCGGGCTGCATCCGGCGTTCGATCCAGTTCCGCGCCGCGTCGAGCGCGATCGCGAGATCACGTTCGCCCAACGCATCGGCTTCGGCACGCAGGGCGCTGATGCGGGCGTGTAATCCCGTCAGCGTTGGATCCGGGGTCATCGTTGCTGTTCCATCCTCATTCTCCTGCGCGACGCAGCCATACGGGCGACGACCGTGTTAATCGATCCTGGCGTTTTGATCGAGCGACTGACCCCGCGGCAGCGCGAGTGCCTTCGGCTGGTGTTTGAGCGACAGACATCCAAGGAAATCGCCGTCGTCACCGGATTGGCGATCGGCACGATCGACACCTACATCGCCGAGGCAATTGCCACGCTGGGTGCGCGCAACCGGCGGCATGCGGCGGAAATCCTGCATTTGGCAGAGACACAGGGCGATAATACCGCCCCCAGTAAAGTCGAGTTCGATCCTACTGGGGTGCCCAACCCGGCTGCACCGGCGCCACCAGGTCGTCACGGAAGCCCTTCGCCGCACTGGCGATGGCTGCTTCCGATCCGACCAACTGGAGCTGCCGACAATGACCTCGCCGTCCTCATCCGTCTTGCCTGGATACCCGCAATCGCCATCCTTCTCGCCATCGGTTTCGGCGCCGTCGTCGGTGGCCTCGGCGTGCTCTCCGACATCCTCGGACGGAAGCACGGCTGAGCAGGGCCCCGCCGACACGCTTGCCGCCGAACTCCTGGCGTTCGAGCGGTTGCTCAGCGCGTGCTACGCCACGTGCGGACGCCTTTCCGCCGCAGCAGCCTCCGCTCAGGCGCACCACAATCTGTCGGTCGTCGCCGGCCACCAGATCCTCAGTGCGATCAGCGCGGCCCAAGGCGAGGTCGCCAGCGCGATCGGGAAAAGCGCGGAGGCGCACCGGATGATCGAGGTGGTGGGACGGCGCCTAGGCTATGATCCAACCGCTTATGGCGACCAAGAAAAGGATCCCGGAGCCGGCTTCACGACCGCCCGGGCCAGCGGCTTGCGCGCCGTTGCATGATCGTGCAGATCGGGCGTGACCAGCCCTTCCACCATGCCGACGCACATCATCACCTTCAACGTCGTCCAGTTCCTCGCCTCTTGCTATGCATGTCGGCGGGGAGGGGGGCCCGAGCGGGCCGTCGGACTGCTGTTGTTGATAGCTGGCGCAACCTCCATCGTGGTTCCGCGGAATGCCGCGACCAATCTGTTTGTCGTCAACAGCTACATGCTGAGCGTCGACGCCATGCTGATGGTGGCGCTTACGGCGGTGGCTTTGGTCGCCAACCGGTATTGGCCGATCTGGATCGCGGCTGTGCAGCTGGTAACCCTCGCTGCTCACGGAGCGCGCGCCTGGGACCAGACCATCTGGGCGAGAGCTTACGGACAATTCACCGGGAAAATTGCGTACGTCTGCATCGCGCTGCTGGTGATCGGTACCTTGCGGCATCGGGCACGCCTGGCCGAGGGGTTTCCCGAGCGTGGCTGGTCATGGTCGCCGAGGATCAGCGATGACGGGGTCCATCACGGTCGAACTCAGCCAGGTGACCGAAAAGGTGAGGCAGATACGGCAAGAGCTTGATCTGCTTTTGCGCCCCGCCGCGAACGACATCGATGGGGTACGGCGGGCAGCCGAAGTGACAGCGCGCACCTCGCCGACAACGCGAACCGACGACCTGGCCGAACGCGCGAGAGCGATCTACGCGACCCGTCGCCGCCGGGCCCGCTGTTTCGATGTTGGCGGCGGACTGTTCGCTGATCCGGCGTGGGATATTCTGTTGGACCTTTATTGTAACGAACAGGCAGGGCGCACGACATCCGTCTCCAGCGCCTGCATCGCCGCCGACATCCCAAGCACGTCCGCGCTGCGATGGATCAATACGCTTGTTCGAACCGGCTTGGTCGCGAAGAACCCTCATCCAACAGACCGCCGGTGCACGCTTCTCAGCCTGACCGATAGAGCTGTTCAGGGGCTGGTGCAGATCCTGTCCGAATAGGCTTCAAGCCTTGCTGACGTCGATTGGCTTGGTGAGTGAAGGCGACGGTCCGGCTGGAAGTTTCCACCATTGACTCTGCACGACGGTGCAGCATCTTCACGTACGCCGAATGGGGATTCGGCACTGGGAGGGTACCAAAGAAATCGATTATGATCGCCGTCGGCTTGAGCCTAGTCGCGTCTGCTGCTTCCGCGTAGCTGACGTCACCTGCAATCGCACCGATGATTGCGGGTCAGCAGGACACGGCGGTGCTGCGGACGGGAACCAAAGTTCCGCTCAAGCTGTCGGAAACGCTCACGACCAAGGGCAAGAAGCTGCGGGTCGGCCAGCGTTTCCAAATGGAAGTCGCCGAAGCGGTGCTCGTCAATGGTCTGCCGGTGATCCCGGCCGGATCGCCCGCGACCGGGGAGATCACTGAGGTTCGAAACAAGGGCATGTGGGGCAAGTCGGGCCACCTCACCGCCCAGGTGCTGTATGTGACCGTGAACGGGCGGCAGGTGAAGCTGAACGGTACGTTCGACGACAAGGGTGTGACCGGCACCGCCGGCGGCGTGGGCGCGATCGCGTTGGTCCCCGTCGCGGGCTTCCTCATGACCGGGACCAGTGCGACCGTGCCGCTTGGCGCGCCGGTGATGGCGTTTGTCGGCGAGGATATCCCGATCGCCGGCGCCACCGCAGCGCCGATGATGGTCAGCGTACCGGCGCCCGCGACGTCGCCCACCCTGACGCAGGCGGTCGTGACCAAGCCTGTGCAGTGACGATGGTGGCCGCGCGAGGAGATCTCGCGCGGCCGTCAGCGGGTATCAGCGGGGTACTACTAGCGAGAGGAGACCGTTCACTGACGGCTTTCCGCGGCTTTTCGCGACCGTGGCGGAGGGGTTCTCCGCCCTGGTCTAGAGCTTCAGCGCGCTGTGACGCAGCAAATCTGCTATCGGCCAAGGATGGATAGCACCGGACGTTTCAGCAACGAGCTTATGGCTCTCCGATCCCGAAGCTACGACCGCTGCCAAAGCTGTGGGAGCCAACTTCCCCGCGACGTTGCGGCATACGCGGGGTATGCAGCCGACGGTACTCCCCGATACGTCGGGAACTGCTGTGTCAGCCAGATCAGCGAACTGGCCACCCACGTCTACTGGTGGTGGGAGGCGGATAAGCGCGTCGAATCTGAGACCAGCCTCTGGCGCTATATGGATCTGGCAAAGTTCATTCATCTGCTCGAAGAGGAAACGCTTTTCTTCGCCCGAGCAGATACGTTCAGCGACCCATTCGAGGGCGCCTCAGGGCTCTTGCAGAGAGAGGCTGAGTGGGACCGCTGGTACCTTGACTACTTTCGAAACGCGGTTCGCAATCCACCAGAAGGATATCCGCCGCCGCCTGAAGAGCAGGTCGAAGCCAATGCAAGACGGCTCCTTGCTTCCATCAGAGGCGGAGCGGAGCGCGATCGGCGAACCACGTTCGTGAGCTGCTGGCACGCCAACACCGGGGAGTCGGAGGCACTTTGGCGGCTCTACTGCCCTCCTGGTACGGTCGGTGTCGCGATTGAGACGAGTGCGGACCGACTTTTCAAGGCACTCGACCCGTCCACTCGGATCGAGTTGGGAAAGGTCCAATACATCGATTTCAGAAAGTCGTTCGCCGGCTTCCATGATCGCATTTTCTGGAAGCGAAAATCGCTCAGCCACGAGGCGGAAGTCCGTGCCGTGACCACAGCCCATTTAGACGAGAAGTGGACGGGGCTCCCAGTCGCCATCAATCTTCAGACGCTGTGTAAATCAGTTGTGCCGTCGCCCTTTGCGCCCCCTTGGTTCACTGAAACCCTCAAGGCGCTCGTTGCGCGTTATCAAATGCAGCTTTCCTTGGTTGAGTCGGAGCTCCTGGCGCGGCCGTTCTTTTGAGAGTTGAACTGGTGGCGCGGGGGTACAGCCCGGGTATCGGGCGCATGTACGCTGAAGGAGCGGGCGCGGTGCGTCAGCCAACTGGAGACCATGGCGGAGGGTGTCTCCGCCGCTGTCCGAAGTAGCGAGATGCGCAGCCGACTTGCTCAACCGGCGGCCTACAGTCATCATTGCACGCTGGCCGTCAGACCGGCCGAACAGCGATCTGGATGCGAAGGCGTACTGATGACGGCAGAGGAAATCGCGCGCGCGAGCCAAGCTAGAGCACGAGGCGCGGTCTGAGGAAGTAAGGCTCCGGATCGAGAACCAAGTCAAAAAGCTGGACACCCTTTTCAAGAATCTCACTCTGATAAACGGCGGCGCCATTGTCGCATTGTTCACGCTCTTGGGGAACAGCCACGAGGGACATCTGGCGGTGAATGCCCAGTCTATATGGTGGGCATTCGGAGCCTTTCCTGTTGGGCTGATCGCCACGATGGCAGCTTCCGGGTTGTCTATTCTCTCGCAATACCACCTCTCCATTCGAGCGAAGAGGCAGGCTTGGAACGAGCAGGCGAGCATGTTCGGCCTTCCGGCGGAGCACGACGCCCTATCTCCATTCGAGCGGTCGGAACGCTTCGTGTCTGCAACCTGGTGCGCGGCAGCAGTGTCATTGCTGTCGTTCGTCGGAGGAGCGGCATGTGCGATGGATGGGGTATTGCCGCACTAAGAGCTTCCCGGAGTGAGAGTGGCGCGACGGAGGTTGCGCCGTCCTCACAGGCGCGTATCTCCGCTACCGCCAACGCCCGCCCGTCAGTGGCCCCTTATGATCCGCGGATCGCCGGCTCAGGCTGTGCCGCCAATGCAACATCACGATCGGGCGAGCCGTCGAAATTGCCACTCTCGGCTCGCCCGTCTCAGATCACGCCGCCGGGATCGGCACAGCAGTGAACGCGTTGACCATCTGTCCCGAAACCATGACGGCCGAATGGCCTGAGATCAGCATGGAGCCGAGGAGTGCGGCCACAGTGTTGCCCTTGCCTTCTTGCCGCCACTTGCCCTTGAGAGCGTATTCCTGCCCGCGGACGGTGACGGTGTTGAAAGTGAGATCGAACTTGGCCGACTTGCCTCCGATGCCTTTGCCGGTCCGCCAAGTCACGGTAGCCTTCACCGGCGCGCCGCGCGGAATGATCACCACCCCGTTCTGAACAGCGTCGGCGGCGACCTGAAGCATCTTCACGTCGCCTTCTTTCATCTTTTTGGAGGTGATCTCCTCGACCGGCGTCACCTGCAAGACCGTGTCGGCGGGGAGTTCTGCGCCGCCAGAAGTTGCTGTCGTTGGTGTCTGCGCCGTCGGAGAAGGCCCCATGGGCAACTGAGTTGTCGAAGCTTGCGTCTGCCCGATCGCGCCGGTTGCGCCCGTGACGAGCATCGTCGCCACGGCGATGTGGTGAACCTTCATCATTTCCTCCCCTGTTGCCGACGAGTCGGCTTATCGATGTTAGTCACAGGAACCTGACGTCATCAAGTCTGGCACCCACGAGCCGTTTGGTTGCCCTGCGTAGCGCCAAAGGTGAGGGTATCGAGTGCTGAAACGCGGGGACTGCCTTGCATCAGAGGGCCTAAAAATCGCAGAAGAGCGTGCGCGTCACAGACCACGGCGGAGGGTATCTCCGCTACGGTCGTCTATGGAATTGGCGCTGTTGGACAATTCCCGCTATGTTCCTGTTGAGGGGAGCAGGGGTAAGCCGACACAATGGGAGCGCCGTTTCGACTTTCGCCAACGATGGCCAGCCGCAAGGCGCTCGTGCTCACTTTCGTCGCCGGCTACATTGGCGATCATGGCTACAGCCCGAGCACCGGTGAGATTGGCGAGGCCTGCGGCATATCGCGGGAGCGTGCTCGCGTGCTGGTCCACAAGCTGGTGCGCGACGGCAAGCTGCTCCTGATCCCGGGAAAGCGCCGCACGATCGCACTCCCTGACAGCCAGGAAGCCGCTATCCAGCTGCTGCGCGAGCTCGGTTGGAAGATCGACCCTGATGCACACGCGGTCGCGGTCGCCATCCCGTTGGCAAAGAACAGGCTGACGCTGCTGCCTATGCTCGATCACATCCCCGTCAGCGGTGACGGGAGCGGGCAGAATGGCGGAATTGACCCCAGTTGAGGCGAAGGTGATGCGCGCGATCGTCGCGCGCGAGCACAAGCATGCACTGGCGGAGAAGCGAGAGGCGAAGGCGGCCTATGCCGCAGCGCACGCGGCCGCACCGTCAAAGGTGGGCTGGTCGACCAAGCCCGCGCCCAAGCGGAAGCCCAGCAAGGCCGAGCAGGCAATCGCCGCGAGCATCGCGGACGAGAAGCGTGCTCGCGCCCGCAAGCACCCGGACGTCGCTGCGGCTGAGCGCACGCTGCGCAAGAGCCGGGCCGAGCTGCTCGAGCGCTGGGATCACAAGCGCGAGGGAACGCCCGAAACACACGAGCATCATGCCCAAACCCGGGAAGGATCGCTCGCGCGCCTGTACCAGTCCGGCTCGATCGATGCCGTGCAGCTCGCGTCTGCCGTGGATATCGCATCTGTCGCCGAGCGCATTGCCGCCCCTGTTGCCGTCAAAACTGCCAGCCTTGAGGCCCGCGTCGACGTGACCCGCCTCGGCGACGGCACGTTCTACGAAAAGCTCAGCCAGGTGCGGCGGGAGATGGCGTACACGCGGTGGCGTGCTGAGGTGCATGGGCCGATCGGCGCCGTGCTCGACATGATCGTCGGCGATGCTGTCGGGTTCACGCTGGTGGCGCACCGTTATCGCATGGGCCATCGTCGCGCCAAGCAACTGCTGCTCGACGCGCTCGACCTTTGGCCGAGGATGTTGGCGGACCCGACGGCTGGGCGCGCAGGCCCGGGCAGATCATCCGGCGGCTGGCGCTGCTCGCCGGTGGCGCCGGCAAGATCGATGACGCCTCGCTCGATGCGCTCGACGCTGCCTGCCCGTACAACGTCTCGATCTACCTCGACCAGCAGACCACAGCGCGCGACCTGATCCAGAAGATCGCCGCCAGCGTGAACGCCGTGGCGCTGGTGACGTGGACCGGGCGGCTGGTGGTCGTGCCGGTTGCGATCGGGACCGCGGCAACGCCGGCGACCTGGAACGACACCGCAGTCTGGGTTGATGTCGGCAGCTGGCAGGACCGGACGGTGCCTTTGGGCGGCGCGCCCACCCTGACGCTGGCTGCGGACGGGTCGGCCCTCCCGGCCGTCAGCACGGTCAAGCAGATCGCGATCGACGCGCCGTACCAGAAGCTCGCCATTGGAGCGGCACGCGCCTGGACGGTGTATCAGCTGGCAGACATCGCGTTCGAGGCCCCGCTGGTCGACCGGGGCCGCTACGACAATGCCGAGACGTACCGCGAGGGCAACATCGTCGACCTCGCGAATGGCTCGCGGTGGTTGTTCATCAATGTCGCCCCGAAAGCGGGCGTGGTGCCCGGCACCGATGGCAACGAGTATTGGACCAACCTCAGCCCTGCCACGAGCGCGGTGGACATCGCTTACGAGGACGGGACCCCTCTCGAGGATCTGAAGCCTGCCGAGCCGGGCGCGACCGCGGGCGCGCCGGCGGGCACGCGTGTTGGCGATCGGGATGCGGCGACGGTGATCGCAAGCCTCGACATCAACGCAGCAGGCATCCTGTCGCAGGCCCTGCGACAGGACGATCTGCTCCTGTTGTTGGACGCGCGCACGCTGGTCGAGGGGCAGGCCGTCGGAACCACGTTCCTGTCGTTCCGGAACACGCAGCAGAAGACGAACAGCGCACTCGCTTCGCAGCTCGATCTGATCGGTGCCAAGAACGCTGACGGGACGGGCTGGAACCTCAACCTGTCCAGCGTCATGGTCGGCCCTGTCTCGCTCGGCGATCGCTTCGGCGGGCTGGACGCCGCGGTCGGCACGCTTTCGACAGACTTGCAGGAGCTTGGGGCCAAGTACGACGGCACGGACGCCACCGTCACCTTCCTGCGCGAGGCACTGGCGAGCCCCGATGGTGGCTACGCGAACGCATTGCTGCGTGCCGATGCCGATGGGGTGTTCGGGGCGTTCGCGATCACCGTCGACGGGCCGCAGCGGCTGTCCCAGATCAAGATGGTGGCCGACGAGCTGCACTTCGTCGATCCGAACAACGGCAACCCGATCCAGCCGTTCAGCATTGTCGGCGGCGCTGTCATCGCGACCAACTTCCAGGCGGACATCATCACGTACGGGGCGCTGGTGCAGCGCTTTACCGACGTCGGGCAGCAGCACCTCGACCCCGCAGGCTGGTACCAGGAGATCCCCGGCGGGCTGATCATGATGGGCGGCAAGTACCGGCAGACGATCAACCGCGAAGTCCAGCTCACCGTCAGCTTCCCGAAGCCGTTCCCCAGCCAGGTGCTTTCGGTCGGCGTGGTCCCGCACCTCAACACCTATTCCTCGGCGCGCGACTTGTGGCTCCAGACGGTGGGCGAGCCCTTGCTCACCTCCTTCTCGGTGCAGACCCAGGCGGCATCGAGCGACAACATGACCCTGGACGGCTTCGACTGGTGGGCGTGGGGGAAGTGATGCCAGATCCAACCATTTCCGACGTGCTCGCCGGCGTCACCGCCTTGCTCGGCCCCCGCGACCTGACGCAGCGCGAGTTCGCCGACTGGGTCGCCGGTGCGGTTGACGGCGGTCCGGACGGCGACGGCATTTTCCCGCTGACCGACAGCACCGGCTTTGTCCGCAGCTACCCGTCGATCCCGAAGATCGCCAGCCTGCTCGGCATCGATATCGGCGGCGATCCCACAACCGGCGGCGGGACGGACGGGTCGCCGCCGGCGGTGCTGCCGATCCGACTGGTGGGGGCGCTCGGCTTCGACCTGGCAGCGGGCCTGGGCGAGACGGTCGCCGAGATTCTGGGCGTGCCGCGCGGGGCCGCGCCGACCGTCACACCGGCCGGCGTTGTTGTCATCGCCGGCGACGAGCATTCGGGCTGGCGGCTGGTCCGCGGCACGGGCACAGCCGGCACCGGCAGCCTCACGGTAAGCGTCGCGGCGGCCGGCGGCATCAGCGCCGTCGCTGACCTCGCCATCGCAGCCGCGCCGACGGTGGCATCGGTGCTCGGCACAATCGCAGTCGCGGAGAAGAGCGGCGCGGCACTCGCCGACTACCAGGTGTCGGTGACGCTGCCGTGGAAAGCCGGCATGGCGGCCGACTTTGCCAACGTCGTCTTCCGCGACCAGCCGAGCGGCGCGGTGCTGGTGCCCTACATCGTCCCGGAGAGCGTCGTTGCCGGCACGACCTGCAAGCTGTGGCTCAAGCTGCCGGCGATCGGGGCGAGCGCCACCCGCACGCTGGACTACGGCACCTGTGCCACCACGCTGCCGCGCTCCACCGCGCGCGGCCGGCGCGTGTTCGACTTCTTCGACGACTTCGAGGTGGGATGGGACCCGTCCTTGTGGGCCGCCCACACCGAGGGCAAGGGCGGCGAGTGGGCCGGCTATGTCGACCATTGGCGGTTCGTTGCCCCGACGGTGCTGATCTCAGGCGGCAAGTTCAACCAGGGCAGCGTCGGGGACGGCGCTTATTTCTATGGCGGCCGCGACGACGGTCAAGGCGTGGACGGGCTGATCTTCAAATACAGCTATGCAGGCGTCTACACCGACAGCTTCCCCGGTGTGTCACACAACAACGGCCTGAGCGTGCGCGCGAACGGCAATATCCTCACCTGCAGCGCTGGCACGGTGGTGACCGGGCTGTCGGGTCAGAGCGTCGTCGCCGAGATCACGCCGCAAGGGAAGAAGGTCCGCACCTGGGACTTCGGCGACAAGCTCTATTTCGGGGCCGCGCCCAACGGGTGCTACCGCAACGAGATCGCCGGCGGGTTCGAGTTTATCGTCATGCAGGGCGCTACCTCACGGCTCGTCGCGCAGATCCTACGCTGCATGGACGATGGCACATGGTCGATCAGCCCCGAGTCCTACGAGCTGAACATCGCCAAGGTGCCGCAGGTCCGGGGTCAGAACGTCTGGTACCAGGATGGCATTCTCCAGCTGGTCACCGACGACGTGTCGCCGTCGGGCTCCTATTCCGCGGATGCCTATGGCACGGTCTTGCGCTGGCGGCTGGAGGCGGACGGCACGGGCACACCGATCGACAGCTGGCGGCACCTGCCGGGAGGCGAACGCGAAGCGATCACGTTCGATGGCACCAACTGGCTGTTCAGCACGCATGCCGGCACGCTCAACCGCCTCGTCATCGACAGCACCCGATCCGGTCGGGTGATGACTGCTGGCGTCGCCGGCCAGAAGGTAGCCAACCTCGCGCGGGCGGCGTTCGCCGGCTCATACGCCGTGTCCTGGCGGATGGCGACGATCGGTGCGTCTCCGCAATTCGGGCTGGCCGACAGCTTTACAGCGGAAACCGGCATGGTTGTGCTGGAAGTCCGTGCGTCGACATCCATGTCCAGCCGGCGACAGAACGGCGCGGCCGTCAACGTGACGACCTATGCGGCGGCCAACGATGTCGCGAACTATCACACCTATGAGATCCAGAAGCGGCCGACGTCGGCGACGTTCGTGCGCGACGGCGTGACCTTGGCAACGGAGACGGCAGGGGTGCCCGACATGCCCCTCTATCTCCGCTTCAGCGCCAACGCGCTCGACGGCAGCGGTGGATCATGTGTGCTCGCCTGTGACCAGGTGTTCGTGCGCAAACTTGCCGGCGCAGAGCCGACGGTCACGGTCAACTGAAGCCGAGGAAGAAGGACCGGCGATGACGACAATCGACCAAGGCTATGGCTGGTGAGGGCGCTGTGACCGCGCACCTGATCCCGATCCTGCGGCTGCTGGTACTGGTCGGCTGGAGCATGGTCACGCTGTGGGCGGCCCCGGCCTATCGCCGGGTGGTGTTCGGCCACACCGCCGACGGCGACTTCAAGCAGGTCGCGCTTGCCGTGGTCGGCCTGGCGCTGGTTTATTTCCAATTGAACGCTTTCGGGCTGCCGCCTCGAACCGATGATGGCACGGCTGCCGGCCTGCTGCTGCTCGCGGTTGGTGCTGGCATCGTCTTCGTGTTCATCCACCTGCCGCGCACGCCCGACGGCCATAAGCGCAGCCTCGCGCTCACCTATCTGGCGATCCTGGTCGCCTGCGTTGTCGGAGGCAGCCTTGGATGAACAACTGGCCTTCGTGGGAAACCGCGCGCCTCGCATGGGAAGGCACGCGCTTCTGGCTGATCATCGCCGTGGGCTCGCTGGTGGGCCTGCTGGGAGCATATGGCCGCGAGCAGCACGAGGGACGCACGCCCGATCGCAAATGGCTGGTCGGCCGGCTGTGCATCATGCCGTTCCTCGCCATCACGGCGTCGGCGATCACCGATACCATGCACCTGTCGGGGCAGGTCGCCGCGTTCGTGTCGGCGATCTTCTCCTTGCTGGCCTACGACCTTGTGCGCGTGATCGCGCTGCGGACGCTGAAGAAAGCGGCGGGCGGAGAGATCAAGCTGCCGAGCGACGCCGCGGTCGAGATCCCCGGCAGCGCGGGTGCGCCAGAGGTGCTGAAGGTGAAGACCACGCCAGGCACGCCGATGCGCGGCGAGTTGCGGCAAGCGATCCCGTTCGCGCCGGCCGACCCTGACCTGAACCAGCTGCTCGACGGCTTGGGCGAACCCGAAGTCTGATCCTTCCACATCGACGGAGAATACCATGGCTCAGCCTACCGCTGGGACAGCGCCCCCGCGCGCGCCGAACAAACTGACAGCGCTCGCCCTCGCCTGCGGCGTCGGGATGGCCGCGATCTGCGCGCCGTTCGTGTCGCGCTGGGAGGATGGGCCGAAAGGGCCCGCGCTCGTGCCCTATCGCGACATCGTCGGGGTATGGACGCAATGCTCTGGCGAGACGCTGGGCGTTACCGCAGCGTCACCGAAGGAGACGCCTGAGGGCTGCGCGATCAAGCTCGACACGCGGCTCGCGGGCTTCGCCAAGGCGGTGGTCACCTGTACACCATCGCTGCGCGGCCATGACCCGCAATGGGCTGCCGCCACCAGCCTCGCCTACAACATCGGCACGGCCGCCTACTGCCGATCGAGCGCCGACCGCGCCTTCGACGCCGGGAAGTGGAACGCCGCATGCGACGCCTTCCTGCTCTGGAACAAGGCGGGCAGCCGTGTGGTGCGGGGCCTCGTCAATCGCCGCACCGCCGAGCGCGAGCTCTGCCTCACAGGGAGCCTGATTTGATGGATCCATCCGCACCTGCGGCGACCGCCGCGCGCGCGATCGGCGCCGCGCTGTTCCGCCACGTCCTGACCGCCGCCGGGACCGCGCTCGTCGCCCACGGCTTCGTCGACCAGGACACCGCCACCAGCGCCGTTGGTCCGATCGCTGAGCAACTGCTCGGGCTCACCGTCACCATTGGCGCCGCCAGCTGGTCCGCCCTTCGCGCGCGCCTGTCGCACACACGCTGGGCGGACGCCTGGCACGCGCTGACCGCGCCCGCTCCCGAAGTTCAACAAGGAGAACACCCATGAAGATTTTTGGCCTCCACATTCTCACCGCCGCCCAGCTCGCCGCAGTGAAGCAGTTCGCGACCAACGAGTTCGACCAGGCGGTCGCGGCCGCCAAGTCGACCGAGATCGGCAAGGCGGCCGCGGCCGCGGTGCAGGCGGTCGAGCAGCCGGGCGCCACCGGCGAGCAGAAGATGGTCGGCGCCATCGCCGCCGTTGCGCCGGTGGTGCTGTCCTATGCCGCCAAGGGCGGGTTCGCCGGCGTGGTCGCCGATGCCGAGCAGTTCGCGCGCGCCGTGATCGAAACGACGCTTGCCGATCTGAAGCAGACCAAGGCGCTGTCGATCGCGGCCGTGATCCTCAAGCTGCTCGGCATCAAGTGACCCTCTCCGGCCGCGTCTACGATATCTGGCGCGGCCGGACCAAGGATGGCCACGCGGCGCTCGGCGTCGAGATCGACGTGCTCGACAAGAAGCGATGCTTCTGGGTGCCGTATGACGGCACCGGGCCCGAGCCCGTCCAACGCGGCGACCAGGTCAGCGCCGGGCCGCACCATTACACCGTCAACGGCAGCGAGGAGCGCCGCAAGCTCGGCTGGCTGTTCGATCGCACCGATCCCGCTCTCTACACCGGATAGGAAGTCCCCGCCATGAAGAGCATCGTTCTGCGGGTGGGCGCCATTGCGCTCGTCCTGCTGGCCTGCGCCTATGCGGGCGCGGATCCTGCGCTAGCGCAGCGTGACCAATATGGCACCTATGCCATGCAGTCAGACACGGTGAATGCGCCCTGCCGGCGCTGGTCCGCCATCGTGCCCAGCGACAGCACCGACCTCGCCGAGCTACCCAAGGCGGTGTACGTCGGCGGCGGCGGCGACCTCACCATGATCGGCGTCGACGCGCCGGCTGAAGCATCGGGCGTCGCCTGGAGCAACGTCCCCTCCGCCTCGATCCTGCCGGTCAGGCCGCGGCGCGTGCTCGCCACTGGCACGACGGCGACCCTGATCGTGGGCTGCTACTGATGGGCCTGCATGGGCTCGGCCTAGCCCTGGGCAGGCGCATCGCGGTCCATATCGGCCTCGCCTCCGGCGCGAAGCCGCGGCCGCCCGCGACTTGGGACGACACCACCACCTGGAATGACAACCTCGCTTGGAGCGATGCCGCATGACCGTGCTCACCACCATCCCCAACGGAGCGTCCAACAAGGACATCCGCGAGACCCTGAACTCCGTGTTGGCGCGCATCCTCGCCCTGGAAGCCGGCGGGAGTTCCACACCGACCCCCACGCCGACCCCCACACCGGTTCTCACCGTCTCCGTCGCCGGGATCGGTGACAGCGTCATGGCTGGCGAGAAAGCGGACGGTCACACGGCGATCGGCGGCATGAGCCTGGGCAGCGGTGTGACCGTCCTGAACACCGGCGTCTCGGGGGAGCCACTGACCACGAGCCTTGACCGGGTTTACTGGGGCAGTGTCGCTGCGGCGCGATCGACCACAACGACGGCCATCGCGATCGTTCAGGGTGGCACCAACGACCTGGCGGACAATGGCGGCAGCCTGTCGGCGGACCGCCTGTACGCCGGTGCCACGACGCCGGTCGTCGCCGCGCTCAAGGCGCAGGGTTTTTATGTCATCGTGGCGACGCTGCTGCCTCGCAAAGCGGGCGTGTTTGGCTGGTCGGCTGCGCAGGAGGCGCAGCGCCTCTCGTACAACGGCAAGGTGCGCGCGAACGGGGCGGGAGCCGATTACGTCATGGACTTGGCCGGGCATGCCACAATGGGCGATGCGGCCGATCCCACGAGCAACATGGCGCTGTACGCCGATGGCGTTCACCCGACCGCCGCGGGACAGGATGCGCTGGCGCCGACCTATGCCGCAGCGGTCAGGGCCGTGGCGCAGGCGCATCCGACGTTGCGGCCTTATGGTGTCGAGGCGGGCAATAATCTTCGTTTTGGCAGCTTGGCCAACATGGCTGAAACGGGAGACGCGGCAACGGGCTGGACATATTCCGCGACGGCCGACACCGGATATGGCCCGACCGCTGGGCGGGGCTTGGGAGCGGTCAGTCTGGCAGCCGGAGCGGTCGGATGGATCGAGATGGTTGCACCCGCGGTCGCTGCGACAGGGCCTATCCTCGGCCTGCAGACGAGCGCGACCTTTGCCAACTACGATACGATCAACTTCGGCGTTTACATCGACGGAGGTTACAACGGCGAAGGTGCGCCATTCGACGGCGGCCCGACGATCCTCTCTGCTGGCGCTCCGACTACGCGAAACGGCGCCGCTTTCGCGATCACGGCTGGCGACAAACTCCGGCTCCGCAGGGCCGAAACCGGAATGTACGCCGAAGCATCACACGATGGCGCGATCTGGACGCGAGTGCACAGCTTCGCGGGTGTTGGCTCGCCCCTGTATGCGGTCGCAATGTCGCCCAGTTCCGCGGCGACGGCGCGCGTGCTGAAGCCGAGGTTCGCGGTGCCGGCCTGAGAATGACGGCTTGCCTGTCGCTAGGGGCCCCGTATATCCGCCTCCATGCCAGCCTCTGCCACGCCGTTTAGCAGTCGCCCCAAGCACTTTCTCGAGCTGGACGGACTTCGCGGGATCGCCGCCCTGTCCGTGGCTCTTTTTCACCAGCGCGCATGGTTCGGAGGCGATACCTTCTTCGGCCACGGTTACCTGGCGGTAGACTTCTTCTTCATGCTGAGCGGGTTCGTGCTCGCCTATGCCTACGAGGAGCGGTTGAGGCAGCCTGGCGCCTTCTGGCCGTACGTCCGCGACAGGATTGTGCGCCTGTACCCGATGCTTGCCATGGGAGCCTTGGTGGGGGCCGTGGCGGTCAGCACCGGTCCTGATAAGGTCGCGCGATCGGCGGCGGACCTCGGCGCGCTCACCCTGCTGAACGGCCTGGCGCTGCCGGCGTTGTGGCTCGCACTGCCCTTTCCAATTAACGGTGCCGTCTGGTCGCTGTTCTTCGAGATCATAGCCAATCTCGGCTTCGGGCTAGTAGGTCCATACCTAAGCGACCGGCGCCTTCGCATTTTCATCGTCGCGTCCGCACTCTGCATGCTGACTCTAAATCACCACTACCACATGTTCGGCTTCGGGTGGGCGAGGGATACGATGCCGGCCGGGCTAGTCCGCGTGAGCGTCAGCTTCGCCATCGGCGTCGCCCTATGCGATCTGCACGGGCGTGGCATCCTCGCCGACGGCGGCAGACGATGGTGGGTCGCGCCCGTGCTCGTGGCTACGTTCGCCTCGTTGCGGCTGTCGAGCTCCTTGTCGGTTGTCTACGATCCGCTGGTCGTCTTCCTCGTTTACCCGGTCCTGATCCTAGCGGGCGCTGGCAGTGCTGAACTGATGCCGCGCTTTGCTCGCCTCATGGGGGACATATCCTATCCCTTCTACCTCCTGCATGTGCCCGCGTTCAGCCTGCTCCAGCTCGGGGTTATCAAGGCCGGATTGACCATCACGCCGGGCTTGGTGCTTCTAAACTTCGTCCTGACGGTCGCGGCGACATGGCTGGTTCTCACGATCTACGACAAGCCCGTCCGCTCCGCATTGCGAGCGAGGATCGGCAGTCGGTCACATCGGTCCGAGACAGCTCAACAGGCGTAGCTGGAGCATCGCGGCACGGTGTCCTCCGTGTCCGTGTCCGCCCGAGACATTTGCACATCACCAGAGAAGGAATGGCCATGAGCACTTCGTGCCAGGTGGGGATGAACCTCGCCGCCAATACCTACTACGCCACCGAGTTTCCCTTCATCGACCGCATGAAGGCGTCCGGAGGCTGGGTGGTCAACGGCGCGACCGAGCCGCTTGAGGAGACGCCCGATGGCTATCCGGTGCGCATGCCGGCGGGCGCGACCAGCGCGTACACGATGATCGGCATGGACCCGACGCCGGCCGACTATGTGCTGCTCTACGAGGGGCCAGGCGCGCCATACATGCAGGGTGCGGCATTCGGCGCCCAATCGCCGGGCCGGGTCGCGTTCCACCATGACGGCGGACAGATGATGCTGGCGATCGGCGGCGCGGGCTACCGCAACATGCGTGTCTGTCGCGCCGAGCACGAGGCGCTGCTCTCGGCTGGCGAGATCTTCAACCCGGCGTTCGTGAGCAAGATCGCCGCGTTCGACACGCTGCGATACATGGACTGGATCAACACCAACGCGACCAACGTCACGCGCTGGGCCGATCGCACGCTCCCGACCTACCGGACCTGGCAGACGTCGGGCGACAGCAGCATGCCGATCGAGGTCATGGTCGCGCTCGCCAACAAGACCCGGACGAACATGTGGCTGAACGTGCCGACCAAGGCGGACGACGATTACGTCCGCCAGCTGATGACCTATGTCCGCGAGCGCCTCGACCCGGCGCTGTCGGTGCACCTCGAATACTCGAACGAGGTGTGGAACTGGCAGTTCCAGCAGGCCGGCTATGCTCATGTCGAGGCCGCCAAGCTGTGGGGCACCGACGCCAACCACGACGGCCACATCGACCCGCTCGACCACGCCGAGCAATACGGGCCGGGCTGGGTGACGTGGTACGGCTATCGCGCCGCGCAGGTCGCGTCGGTCGCGCGCGAGGTGATGAAGGATCGGCTGCACCCAGTCATCGCGACGCAGACCGCCTACCTCGGACTGGAGGGGTTGATCTTCGACGGCGTCACCCGCGCCAACCTCGGCTCTGTCACCGACCTGTTCGACGATTACGCCGTGACCACCTATTTCGACGGCATGCTGCGCGGCGCGAACGACGCCGACCGGGCCACCATCCTGTCCTGGGCGCGCAATGGCGATGCTGGCCTGACTGCGGCGTTCGCGGCATTGAAGGATGGCACCGGCCTGACCGCCAAGGATGAGGGGTCGCTTGCCTGGCTGGCCAGCGTCATGGCGGCGCAGGGTGCCGTCGCCAAGAAGAACGGGTTGAACCTCGTCGCCTATGAAGGCGGCGTCGACCTGACCGGCGGCCAGAAGCAGGGCAGCGAGGTCGTGGCGTTCTATCGGCGCGTCCAGGCGAACGCGCGCATGGGCGACATCTACACGCAGATGGTGTCCGATTTCGGCGCGGCCGGCGGCACGCTGCTCAACCCGCTGATCGACGTGGACGCCGGCTTCTGGGGCCACCTCAAGTCGATCTACGATACGGGGAGCCCGGCATGGGATGCGCTGGTCGCGGCGCAGAAGGCGGCCAAGGGTGATGTGCCTGTCCCCGCGCCTGTCCCGGCGCCGACGCCTGATCCCGTCCCGACCCCGGCTGTCGACCCCGACGATAAGCCGACCAAGGACGAGATCTACGCCGCGCTCACTGCGGTGGACAAGGCAACGTCCTATGCACGGGCTCTCGTCAAAGCCTACCGCAAGTAGGTCATCAGGTGGGGCCCATCCCCCGCTCCATCGGCAGCACCGACATATCCCCGGCCAGCAACAGTCGCGCGCGGGCCCTGAACACCTCACGGACCTCGGGTGCCTCGCGCTCCCATGGACCCTGCCTGACGCGTCCGGCGAACTCAGGCACGTCCGACCAAGGCGTTCGCGCGTAGAGCTCGGCGGCGAACCGTTCGGTGATCGGGTGTGCGGCGTCGGGTGGGTGTTTCACGGCTCGCGTTCTGCGCTTGTTCTGTGGGGGCGCGCAACCCACCAAACTTTCCGATCCAGCCGGCGGATCCAACAGCGAGGCCCGAAAACTATTCTGCTCGCGTGGGGGTATCCTTGGGGGTATCCGCGAAGTTCCAGCAAAGTGATGTGGCGGTTTTCTGCCGTTTTTACTCGCCAGTCTGTTAGGTGCCGGGCCCAACCATCTGACCGTTCAACAGCGTGCAGGAGCCGTCAGCGAGGCGGGGTAGGGGGCCTTACCAGAACGGAGATGAGCCCAGATGCGGGTACCGGCCGGGGTATCGCGTCGCTAACGACCTGCCGAAACCAACGGAAAATCGCGCCTCCCGCGCGACCATGGCGGAGGACTCCTCCGCCATGGTCCACAGTAAATTATGTGCCGGTCAGCGCAGCGTCAATCATCCGCGTCCATTGCTGGCGGGTACATTGCCCGGCCGCCAGCATCGCCGCCGTAGGCTGTCGCATGGCTGCGATGACGACCTTCGCGTCCTCCGCATACATGCGCCAGGTCGTAGGCACCCCCGTTGTCGCCGCTCGCCATCGCCTCCGCGACCCGCTCGACCATCGTTTTCCCGGCCATCCCGTCCTCCCAGGGGAGCAGTCTATGCTGACCAACGCCGCGGTGAAAGCCGCGCGGCCGCGCGCGGCCGCCTACAAGCTGGCCGACGAGCGCGGCCTGCACCTGTTCGTCGCGCCCAACGGGCGCCGCTCATTCCGCTGGCGCTTCCGCTGGGCGGGGAAGGAGCAGCTGCTGACGATCGGCGAGTGGCCGGCCGTCTCGCTCGACCAGGCGCGCGATCGCGCCGAGCTCGCGCGCGAGCAGCTCGGCCGCGGCGAGGATCCGCGAACCATCGGAGCTCGAGGTCCGGAGGTCCGGAGGTTCGATGATATCGCCCGGCGCTGGCACGCCCACATGCGGCCGCGCTGGACGGAGGTGCATGCCAGCGACGTCCTCGCGAGCCTCGAGCGCGACGTGTTCCCCGCGATCGGCGCGATGCCGCTGGCCGCCATCACCGCGCCGGTGGTGCTGAACGCGCTGCGCGGTGTCGAGGAGCGCGGCCGCCTGGAGACGGCGCGCCGCGTCCGGCAGCGGATCTCGGCCGTGTTCGTGTTCGCGATGTCCGAGGACCTGGTCGACAGCGACCCGGCCGCGCGCGTCGGGCGCATGCTCACACCGCCGGCCCCGGCCCGCCACCAGCCGGCGCTGCTCGACATCGCCGACGCGCGCGAGCTGCTCGCCGCGGTCGACCAGCTGGCGGCCGCGCCGGCGATCAAGCTGGCCTCGCGATTCCTGGCGCTGACCGCCGTTCGCCTCGCCGCGGTGCGCGGCGCGCGGTGGTCCGAGATCGAGGACTTGGACGGCGCGGCGCCGTTGTGGCGCGTGCCGGCGGCGCGCATGAAGCTGGCGGCGGCGAAGAAGGGCGACGCGAAGAACGATCACTTGGTGCCGCTCGCGCCGGCGGCGGTGGAGATACTGCACGCTGCCCGGAGCCTGCGTCACGAAGGTGGACTAGTTTTCCCGGGCAGGAGCGGGACTAGTCCACTCGGTGAGGCGGCGATCGGCGCGCTGTACGATCGCGCGGGCTTCGCCGGCCGGCACGTGCCGCACGGCTGGCGCGCGACGTTCGCGACGATCATGAACGAGGCATGCGGTGGCGCCGACCACGCGCTGATCGATCAGGCGCTGGCGCACACGCCGAAGAACAAGGTGGAGGCGGCCTACAACCGGGCGGCGCTGCTCGATCGACGTCGTGCGCTGTTCGTTGCTTGGGCGGAGCAGCTGACCGGAGAGCGCGCGTCGACGCCGTTTGGCTAGGCATTGACCGGGGATCTTGGTGCGACCGTAGCAGACGCGCCGCGCGGGACGCTGCGGCTCTTTCGGCACGGTTCGTGCTCGTCCCCCTCGGCGGCCCGGGGCGGCGCAAGCCGCCGCGTTCCGACAGCCGGATCTTGGCGGTCGGGTGGGTGGGGTGTGCCGTTTCGGCTTGGGGGACCAACAAGCTGGCGCATGGCGCCTCTAAGGCGCCATTCCATTTGACCTATATCATGAATTTCCGTGAGCGGTTCCGACCCATTTCAGCACTCGCGCTCATGGTAGTCGATCGACGCACCGAGACGAGCGAACGCGTCCGCCAGGGGACCTGACAGCGTCGCCCGCGCAAGGTCCCGGCAATTGAGCTGGCTTAGCATCGCCACCTGCTCCTGCTGGCGGTCCGCCTCGCGCTGGACGACGTCGGGCGGTGTAGGGGCTGGCCGCGCCCAACGGGGCAACAGAGACAGGAGCTTTTCCGCCAGCAGCGGGCGGTAAGCGTTGGAGGTCTGTCGGTATTGCGGTTTCCCGCCATCGTCATCGACCCGTTCGAACCGACGTTGCTTGATGAGCAGCCCCGCGTTTTCCAGGAGCGGCAGCACGCGCGCTACGCTGCGTCGGCCGAGGGCGAGCTTTTCCACGAAGTGCTCGTAGCTGGGATACACCTTGCTGGCGCAAACGCGCGCGAGTTGGCAGATCTCCTCGAACAGCCTCACGGCCAAAGGCGTGAGCGCCGCGATCGAGCGCTCCCGCACGGATAGGTGTTGGCCCGCGCGAGCCTTGCGGCGGACGCGGCGCGCCTCGTCCAGGGCGGCACGCGCCACCATCAGCATGCGGTCTGTTTCGCCGGCCGCCGGAACGACAAAGAAGCCGTCTTCGAACGTGCCGGCCTCCAGGCTGTCCCGGCGCACGAGCGCGCCGGTGCGATGAAGGGAGCCTGAGCGGGTGGCACCACGACGGCCGGTGAATTTGCTGACGTAATCGGCGGCGATCGCGCCGATGGGCGCGGCAGGGGAATAGGTAAGCGACATCGTGTCGGCTCCCGGATGGGAAGTCGATGGGCGCACGAAAGCGGCGGCTGAAACGGGGTCAGCCGGCGCTGGACGTGATGGTGGCGGTGTTTGGAAGCGCGCCTATCGCGGCGGGTCGCGGGCGCGGGTTGGTCGGTTGTTCGGGAGTTTGGGGCCGCTGTGCGCGGCCCGGCAGATCAAACCTTCAGGGTCCTGACCGCTCGATCAAGCTGGTAGCTGTCCTCCGCTACCACTCGCGAACACATTCCACGGATCATTGAGCACCAGAATGGCATCGCTGCGGGCGAGCGCGGCGAGCGTCAGGCCGTGGGCGCGGGCGTGATCGATGGCGAGGCTGGTGGGCGCGGAAATCCCGACCAGCATCGGGGCGGCGGCGACCAGCGCCTTGTCGACCATTTCGAAGCTGATCCGTGAGGTGACGAGCAGGAAGCCGTCGACAGCGCGCTGCTCCATCGCGGTGGCGCCGATCAGCTTGTCGAGGGCATTGTGGCGGCCGACGTCCTCGAACGCCGCCACGATGCGGCCGTCGCGCTCGCACAAGGTGGCGGCGTGGGCCGCGCCGGTGGCGGCGTTGAGCGGCTGGTGCGTGCGCAGGGCGGCAAGCGCGGCGAACAGGGCTGATGCTGCCACCGCAGGTCGGGGTGGTCGGACCGCGACCGGGCGGCGCAGCTGCTCCAGCCCGGCGATGCCGCACAGGCCGCAACTGGTGTCGCTGGTGCGATGCCGCACGCGGTCGTGGATACGCCCACGGCACCGCTCGCTGAGCACCGCTCGGACGATCCAGCCCGCCTCCGCCTCGAACGGCTCGATGGCGATCACGTCGGCGGCGGTGTCCGCCAGTCGCTCCGTCAACAGAAAGCCGACGGTGAACGCCTCCAAGTGGGCGGGTGTCATCATCATCACCGCATAGCCGAGCCCGTCGACCTCAATCGCGACGGGTGCCTCCACCGCGACGCGGCGCTCGCCAGCTTCGCTGCCGTCGGGACGGAGGATGACCGTCGCCTCGTGGCGGACGGTGCTCACAGCGCCGCCAGGTCGGCCGGCGTGTTGATGTTCGCAAGCGGCACCGGCGAGGCGATCGGCAGCGCGCCGACATCCAGCGCCCACGCGCGCACCGAACGGCGTCCGCTAGCCGCTAGCCGAGCGATCAGCGGTTCGGCAAGGGTGGCCGGCCAATGCCCGAGCACCGGCGCGTCGCTGCAAAAGGAAGGGGTCCTGCGCAGCAGCGCCTCCACCAGTTCGCCGGGCAACTGCGGCATGTCGCAGGCAACGGTCAGCACGCTGTCGAAACCGTGACGCGCCGCGTGGGCCAGCACACCCGCGATGCCGCCAAGCGGTCCGAGATCGGGGGAAGGCAGGTCGCGCACGCCATCGGCACCGCCAGCCCCGACCACCTTCTCGACATAAGGCGCGAGCGCTGCGGCGGCGTGGTCGGCAAGCGCCTGCTCGCCCCACATTGCCGCTGCCTTGTTCGAGCCGAAGCGCGACGAGCGACCGCCTGCCAGCACCGCGCCCAGCACCCGCGTCACGCGGAAACGCGCACCTTTACCGGCACCGACTTCGCCGCCGGCACATGGCTTTCAAGCGCATGATGCTCGATCGGGATCAGCACGTTGAGCTCGGGGTAATAACCCGCGATCGTGCCTTCGGGCAGGTCGTAGCGGGTGATTCGCAGACCCTCCACCGCCCGCTCGACCCCGTCCTCCGCATCGCTTTCCAGGCCGACGATGTCCCCGTCCTTGACCCCGAGCCGGTCCATGTCAGCGTTGCACATCAACACCACCTCGCGCGTGCCCTTGATGCCGCGGAAGCGGTCGTCATAGCCATAGACCGTCGTGTTGAACTGATCGTTGGAGCGCAACGTCACCAACCGGAAGCGGCCTTCCTTGTCGGCGAAGCCCGAGGCGTTGAGCGCGCGGGGGACGTTGAATTCCGCCTTGCCGCTCTTCGTTTCCCACTTGCGGTGCGAAGCGGGGTTGCCCTTCCAGAAGCCGCCCGGCTGGCGCATTCGCGAATTGAAGTTGGCGAACTTGTCCGGATAGGTGTTCTCGATCGCGTCGCGGATGCGCGAATAGTCGCCCACCCATTCGTCCCACGGCAGGTTCGGGTTGGGCGGCAGCACCTGCTTGGCGATGCCGGCGACGATGGCAGGTTCAGACAGCAGCGTGTCGGCGGCTGGTTTCGCCTTGCCGGTCGAAGCATAGATATGGCTGAACGTGTCCTCCATGGTCACCGTCTGGCGGCCGCTTGCCTGCTCGTCATGTTCCATCCGGCCGAGGCAGGGGAGCAGCCAGCATTCCTCGCCAGGCGTCAGGTGCGACTTGTTGAGCTTGGTCGCGATGTGAACGGTGATCGGCAGCCGCGCCCAGGCTTCCTTCATCTTCTCGTGTTCGGGAGTGGCGCGCAGGAAGTTGCCGCCGAGCTGGACAAAGCCCTGGCACTCGCCGCTTATGATGGCGCGGCAGCTTTCCACGGTGTCCCAGCCCTTTTCCGTCGGCGGCTCGAACTCGAACAGCTCGCGCAGACGCTCAACGGGCGCGAGCTCCGTCTTTTCCGTGATGCCGACAGTGCGCTGGCCCTGGACGTTGGAATGGCCGCGCACGGGGCCGGGTCCGGCGCCCGGCCGCCCGACGTTGCCGCGCAGCAGCAGCATGTTGACCAGCATATACAGGCTGTCCATTCCCAGTCGGTGCTGGGTGATGCCCATGCCGTACACCGTGATCACGCGCTCCGCCTTCATGTAGACGTCGGCCGCGGCCTCGATCGCCGCACGGGTGAGCCCGGTTTCCTGCGTGATGTCGTCCCAGCTGGCGTTGCGGCAGAAGGTCGCGAATTCCTGGAACCGTACGGTATGCTGGTCAATGAAATGCTGGTCGAGCACGCGCGGGGCGCCGCTCGCCAGCGCCCGGTCGTCCGCCTCGATGCACAGCTTGGCGATGCCGAGGATCGCCGAAATGTCGCTGCCCGCACGCAGCTGGTGGTATTGCGAGGAGATGCGGGTCGGCTTGCCGACGGTCATCTCGATCGGGTTCTGGGGATCCACGAAGCTTTCCCAGCCGCGCTCGCGCAAGGGATTGAAGGTGACGATCTCGACGCCCCGCTTGGCGCAGTCGCGCAGCGTGTGGAGCATCCGCGGGCTGTTGGTGCCGACGTTCTGACCGAACACGAAGATCGCGTCGCACACGTTGTAGTCGTCGAGCTGGATGGTCGCGACGGGCGAACCGATCGCGTTCTTTAGGCCTACCGATGTCGTTTCGTGGCACATGTTTGACGAGTCGGGCAGGTTCTGCTGCCCCCACATCCGCGCAAACAGCGCGTACATGTACGAAGATTCGAGGCTCGCGCGGCCCGACGAGTACATCACCACCTTCTTGGGATCGAGCGTCTTCAACTTGGCGCCGATCGCCTCGAACGCTTCCTGCCAGCCGACCGCGACGTACTTGTCGGTGGCGCGGTCATAGCGCATCGGGTGGGTCAGCCGGCCGGCCTGCTCCAGGTCGTGGTCGCGCCAGCCACGCAGCTCGGTCAGGGTGTGTTCGGTGAAGAACTCGGGCGTGACGCGCAGGTCGGTGAGTTCCCAGACGGTAGCCTTGGCGCCGTTCTCGCAAAATTCGGCGATGTGCGGGTTCCTGGGCTTGCCCCACGAGCAGCTGACGCACATCACGCCGTCGGGCTTGTTCTGCCGCCTGAGCGCATCGATGGCGTCCGGCCCGACCTTCTCCTGTGCCAAGATATAGGACAGCGACTTCATCGAGCCCCAGCCGCCGGACGCGCCATGATATTCGGCGATCTCTACCTTGCCTTCACCTTCAGCCACGCGCCATTCCTTTCACTCGCTCCGGCACCGCCTCAACGAAGCGGCCAAGCTTTCGATGCCGGGTTAACACATATCCTGACGGTTCAAATCGCCTGCGCAACCGCCTAGATCAATTGCACACTCTTCAGGACGGCTTCATGACCACGCACTCCACCCGCATGCTCGTTCTCGGCTCCGGCCCGGCCGGCCTGTCCGCCGCCATCTATGGCGCGCGCGCCGGCATGCAGCCGATCGTGGTGCAGGGCATCCAGCCCGGCGGGCAGCTGACCACCACCACGGACGTCGAGAACTATCCGGGTTTTCGCGACGTCATCCAGGGCCCCTGGCTGATGGAGGAAATGCAGGCGCAGGCGGAAGCTGTCGGCACGCGCCTGATGTGGGACACCATCGTCGGCGTCGACCTGACGAGCCGGCCCTTTCGCCTGACCGGGGACGGCGGCGACGTGTACGAAGGCGACGTGCTGGTGATCGCCACCGGCGCGCAGGCGAAGTGGCTGGGCCTCGACAGCGAGGAAGCGATGAAGGGCAAGGGCGTGTCCGCCTGCGCGACCTGCGATGGGTTCTTCTATCGGGGCAAGAAGGTGGCGGTGATCGGCGGCGGCAACACGGCGGTCGAGGAAGCGCTGTACCTCACTAACCATTCGCCCGACGTGACGCTGATCCACCGCCGCGATTCACTCCGGGCCGAGCGTATCCTCCAGGAGCGGCTTCACGCGCATCCCGGCATCAAGGTCCTGTGGAACAAGGAAGTGCGCGAGTTCGTCGATGGCGGCGGCAACACCGGCCTGGTCGCGCTCGACCTCGAAGACACGGTGACCGGCGAGCACAGCCGGCTGGAGGTAGACGGCGGCTTTGTCGCGATCGGTCACCATCCCGCGACCGAGCTGTTCCGCGGCCACCTCAAGCTCGACGAGGACCATTACGTCTGGGTGGAGCCGGGTTCGACGCGAACCAGCGTGCCCGGCGTGTTCGCCTGCGGTGACGTCATGGACAAGGTGTACCGCCAGGCGGTGACGGCGGCCGGCACCGGCTGCATGGCGGCACTCGATGCGGAGCGTTTCCTGCAGGCGGCAGAGTTCGCCGAACTGGCGGAGGCCGCCGAGTAACCGGCTGAACGTCTAAAGGGCGGTGCGGATCGCGGCCTCGAGTGCCGCGGGGTCGGCGCCACGTGCAAAGCTGTGCGAGGCGGTGTCGACGAACTCGATCCGCGTTGCCAGATCGCGGGCCGCTGCGGCCGCTGCAAAGGCGACCGCGGTGTTGTCGTCGCGGGCAAGGATGATGCGTGCATCTTTGCCCCAGCTCGCTATCGCGGCGACAACCTGGTCTGCGAGGCCTTGCGGTGCGGACTGAGTGAGCTTCGCCAACCCCTTGGCAAGCTTGCGGAGATCGACACCGCCCGCCAGCAAGCGTGCCCAGGCGCGCGGACTGCGAAGGCGCTCGGCGTAGCGGTGGCGGATCGCGGCGGCAGGGGGCAGATCGTCACCGCCCTCGACCACCCAGGGGTTGGCGAGCACCAGCGCGTCCAGCCCCGCCGCGCGGCCGAACAGCGCCAGCGCGCTGGCCGCGTCGCAATTGCCGAACCCGATTAGGCGGGTAATGTGCGGCGCGTGCTCGCGAAACGCCTCGGCCGCGGCGATGAGGTCGTCTCGGGAGCCAGAATAGCCGCTGTTGCTGCCCGACGAATCGCCGACGCCGCGGCGGTCGAAGCGGAACACCGGAATATCGTCGGCGGCTAGCCGGGCGGCAAGCATCGCCATGCCGCGATGCGCACCGGCCCGCACCTCGTTGCCGCCGGTGACGATCAGCAGCCCCGTTTCGCCGCTTCCTTCGTCCAGCGAGCCGGCCAGCGTCTCACCGGCGCAGGCAAAGGCGATTACCCGACGCATCGGCGTGCCCAGCCGGCCAGGTCGTCCGCCAACGCCTCCGCAAGGTCCGCATCAACGGCGGGTCGCCCGCCACAAGGCGCGACCCGGAAAGGAACGGTCGCAGGGCCGCGCGTCGCCGTCGAGCCGAGCCACGCGATTCGCGGTGGCCGGTTCCACGGCCTCCAGTTCGGCGAGCAACGCGCGCGAGAGGTGGTTGCCGGCGAGCTCCACCGGCGACCCCGGCGGAAGCAGCGTATCGGGCGCGAGCGGCTCGCCGCCCTCGCGTGCGTCAAGGAGGCGGGTGCGTTTCAGATCGCGGACCAGCGCCGCGCCTGACACGGGCGAGAAGTGGCAGCGCGCGATCAGGTCGGCCTCTCCATCGAGCAACGCGCCGCCGCGTAGCGCAAAGCCCACCGCGCGGCGCCCGCCAACGCTGGCCGCGAACGCCGCACGCCAGTCGGCAAGCCGTGCCCGCTCGGTCGGCAGCAGGCTGTCGTTGGTGCCGGGCAGATCGGGGAGGGCGCTCGCCACCCCGCGAGCGGCCAAGCCGCGCATGATCGCGACGGTAAAGGCGCGAGTGCGGTTCGCTTCCTCGAACAAGGCGGGCGCGATCACCACCAAAGGAGCGGAGACATCAGCCGGACCGAAGCGCAGAACGGCCTCGCGTCCACCGACCCATTGGTAGATGTCAGCCAAGCGCCTTGCGCGCGACGAAGTCGACCAGCGATCCGAAGGTTTCCATCATGTCGCCATCGACCTCGTCGTCCTCGATGGTGATGCCGAGTCGGTCCTCGATCTCGGTGAGCACGCCCGCAACCGCCATGGAATCGAGTTCCGGCAGGGTGCCGAACAGCGGCGTGGCGTCGTTGAACGCCGCGGCCCGCTCGGCGGGAATGCCGAGAACGTCGCCGAGCACATGGCGGACCGCGTCGCGGACCTGATCGGTGCCTTCAAAGATCAAGCTCGTGCGACTCCAGCCGTTGCTGCACCTGCGTTAGAGGGCGGGGGTGAATTCGGCAACGGCTCTGCGCTATGGAGGCGCGATGGTCCAGCTCGACCCCATTCCCCGTCCCGTCGATCACCTGCTGCTGGGGCTGCCTGATGCGCCCGCGCTGATCGACCAGGCGGGCGCGTGGAGCTTCGCCGAGGTGGAGACCGCGGTGGCGGCGGTGGCGCGCTGGCTTGGCGACGAGGGCTGGGCGGCGGGCGAGCGGGTGGCGACCTGGCTGCCCAAGACCCGGCTCGCCTGCGTGATGCCGCTTGCCGTTGCACGAGCGGGATTGGTGCACGTGCCGATCAACCCGCTGCTGCGGCGAGCGCAGGTCGCGCACATCCTGGCCGACAGCGGCGCGCGCGCGCTGGTCACGCAAGCGGCACGGGCGGCGACGCTTGGCGTTGGCGACGTTCCCCGGGCGTGCGTGGTGGTGGACGCAGCGACCCTGCCGCTGACCGGCGAGGGTCGGGGCCCCTCGAACGCTGACCCGCAAGATCTGGCGGCGATCCTCTACACCTCGGGATCGACGGGGCTGCCGAAGGGGGTGATGTTATCGCACACCAACCTATGGCTGGGCGCGATTTCGGTAGCCCATTACCTCAGACTCGAATCCGACGACCGGGTACTCGGCGTGCTGCCGCTCAGCTTCGATTACGGACAGAACCAGCTGTTCTCGACCTGGGCTGCGGGGGCCACAGTGGCGCCGCTCGACTATCTCGCGGCGCGCGACGTGATCAAGGCGGTGGAGCGCGTGGGGGCGACGACGCTGGCCGGCGTGCCGCCGCTATGGGTGCAGCTGCTCGATGCCGAATGGCCCGCCGACACGGCCGCGCGGCTCAGGCGGCTGACCAACTCCGGCGGCGCTCTGACGCCGCGGCTGGTGGAGCGCTTGCGCGAGCGCTTTCCGGCCGCGGACCTCTACGCCATGTACGGGCTCACCGAAGCGTTCCGCTCCACCTACCTCGACCCATCGCTGATCGACACGCATCCGGACGCGATGGGCAGCGCCATCCCCTTCGCCGAAGTGGTGGCGGTGCGCGCTGACGGTAGCCAAGCCGCACCGGGCGAGCCGGGCGAACTGGTGCATGCGGGGCCGTTGGTGGCGCAAGGCTATTGGCGCGATCCCGCGCGTACCGCCGAGCGTTTCCGGGCCGCGCCGGGCTTTGCCGCGCATGGGGGGATCGCGGTTTGGTCGGGAGACACGGTGGTGCAGGGAGAGGACGGCCTGTTTCGCTTTGTTGGCCGCGACGACGAGATGATCAAGACGGCGGGCAACCGGGTCAGCCCAGCCGAGGTGGAGACCGCGATCCTCGCGGGTCCGGAGGTCGCCGAAGCGGTGGCGGTCGGTGTCGCCGACGAGCGGATCGGGCAGGCGATCGTGGTGGTGGCAACGGGCGACGGCGCGGCGGAAGACGCGCTGCGGGCGCGGCTTCGCGGCGAACTGCCGACCTTCATGCAGCCGGCGCGCTACGAATGGCGCGGAACGCTGCCGCGCAATGCCAATGGCAAGCTCGATCGTGCCGCGATCCGGGCGGAGGTGACGCGATGAAGCCGATGGGGCCGCTGCCGCCGGAGTTCGCGGACCAGCAGGGTGAATTGGTGATCGGCGGGCGCACGGCGACCAGCTGGGCCGAGGAAGCAGGCGACACGCCCGTGTTCGTCTATGACCTTGGCGTCGTCGCGAGCAGGATCGCCCGCTTTCGCAGGGCCTTTCCGGCTGTTGACCTCCATTACGCGATCAAGGCCAATCCCCACCCGGCGCTGCTGGCCGGCATCGGTGCGCTGGTCGACGGCCTCGACGTCGCGTCGGCCGGCGAGCTGGCGCTCGCGCTCGCGGTAAAGCCGGGCCGCGCGATCAGCTTCGCGGGGCCGGGCAAGCGCGACGGGGAACTGGCCGCGGCAATCCGCGCCGGTGCGACGCTCAACATCGAATCGGAAGGAGAGGCGGCGCGGGCGCTTGCGATAGGCGACCGGCTGGGAGTGCGTCCCCGGCTGGCGGTGCGCGTCAACCCCGACGTGGAGCTGCGCGGCTCGGGCATGAGGATGGGTGGCCGGCCATCGCCTTTCGGTGTCGATGCCGATCGCGCCGGCGCGCTGGTGCGGACCATCGTCGCTGCGGGAGCCGATTGGCGCGGGCTGCATATCTACGCGGGCTCTCAGGTGCTCGACGCCGCCGCGATCATCGACGCGCAGGCCGCGACGCTCGACCTCGCCCGGCGCCTTGCCGGCGAGGCGGGCGCGGTGCCGCCGCTGGTCAACCTCGGCGGCGGCTTTGGCGTGCCGTATTTCGCCGGTGATGCTCCGCTTGACGTTGAAGCCGTGGGCCGGGCGCTGGCGGGCGCGCTGGAGGCCGGGGCCCCAGGCCTCGACCACACCCGCTTCGCGATCGAGCTCGGCCGCTGGCTGGTTGCGGAGGCGGGCGTGTATCTGACGCGCATCGTCGACCGCAAAACCAGCCGCGGCGAAACCTTCGTGGTCACCGATGGCGGCCTCAATCATCAGCTCGCCGCGTCGGGCAATTTCGGCACGGTCGTGCGCCGCAACTACCCCCTGGCGCTGGCCCGCCGCATGGGAGGGGAGCCGGCGGAAACCGTTTCGGTGGTCGGCCCCTTGTGCACACCCCTCGACCGGCTCGGCGACCGGGTGGCGCTACCCCGCGGAGAGGTCGGCGAGCTCGTCGCGGTGTTCCTTGCGGGCGCCTATGGTGCCACCGCCAGCCCGGCGGCGTTCCTCGGCCATCCGCCCGCGGCCGAGCTGGTCGCGGGCGTTCCTAACGCTATCTTCACCTCTCCCGCGCATAGCCAAGCCTGAAGCCGCGCCATGGGGGAGCCGACGCTCCGACGATGACGCGTGCCGCAGGAGATTGTTGGCCATGCGTTCCGGACCCGTTGTTCGCCTGTCTCTCATTGGAGCGCTTGGTGCGACCACGCTGACGGCCTGTTCGGGCGGCGGCAACGCGCGTCCAGAGCTGCCGGCCGCGGCCTATGTCGCCAGCCGGGAGCAGCCGGGCGAGGAATACGTCATCGGCCCGCTCGATCAGCTCAACATCTTCGTGTGGCGCAATCCGGAGCTGTCCGCCAAGGTGCAGGTGCGCCCCGACGGCCGCATCACCACGCCGCTGGTCAACGACATGCCTGCCGTCGGCAAGACGCCCGCGATGCTCGCCGACGACATGAAGAAGCAGCTTTCCGAATACGTCAACAACCCGATCGTGTCGGTGATCGTGGAGAACTTCTCCGGCACTTACAGCCAGCAGGTGCGCGTCGTCGGCGCGACCGAGAAGCCGGCCTCGATCCCCTATCGCGCCAATATGACGCTGCTCGACGCGATGATCGCGGTCGGTGGGCTCAGCCAGTATGCGGCGGGCAACAAGGCCAAGCTGGTCCGTTATGACCGGGCGACCGGCAAGCAGCGCGAATACGGCCTGCAGATCTCCGACCTGCTCAAGAAAGGCGACTCCAGCGCCAATGTCCGGCTCGAACCCGGCGACGTGATCATCATCCCCGAGTCGATGTTCTAGGGGCGCCCGACGTGAACGGTATCTATGACGAAGCGCGGATAGCGCTGCACGCGATCTGGACACGGCGCTGGCTGGCGCTGGCCGTCGCCTGGGGCGTGGCGGTACTCGGCTGGCTGGTGGTGTCTCAGCTGCCCAGCCGCTACGAATCGCGCGCGCGCATCTTTGTGCAGATGCAGTCGATCTTGCCCGCCGGCATGGCGGGGGTGCCGACCGATGCGCAAAAGGATGTGGACCGGATCCGCCAGACCCTGGTGTCGGCGGTGAACCTCCAGAAGGTGGTGCGCGGCACCGATCTTGCCAACACGGTGTCCAGCGACCGCGACGTCGCCGACCGGGTGGCGATGCTCGCCCAGAACATCAAGGTCGAGTCGCAGCAGGATAACCTGTTCCAGATTACCACCACGGCCTCCTCGCCGAAGCTCGCGCAGAGCATCACGCAGAAGCTGATCGCGATTTTCGTGGAACAGAACCTCGCCGGCGATCGTCAGCAGTCCACCCAGTCGCTCCGCTTCCTGGATGGCCAGCTCGGCGATCTTCAGTCGAAGCTTCAGGATGCCGACGCCAAGCGCACGGACTTCCAGAACCGCTACATGGCCGCGCTTCCCGGCACCGGATCGGTCAGCGACCGGATCGGCGCGGCGCGCGCGCAGATGGCGCAGGTCGACGGAGACCTCGCGGCCGCCCAGTCGAGCATGGCCGCCGTGCAGGGGCAGATGGCCGGCACACCCGCCACCATCGCCGGCGCTGGCGGCGTTGCCGGCACCGCAGGGCCCGCACGTGCGCGGCTGATGGCGATCCAGGGCCAGCTCGCCGACGCGCGGGCACGTGGCTATACCGACAACCACCCCGACGTGGTGGCGCTCAAGAGCCAGCTGGCGGCAGCATCCGCGGCGGCGCGGGGCGAGCCGTTGTCGGGTGGCAGCGCCGGTACCGGCGGCGTGCCCAACCCGCTGTACATGTCCCTGCAATCCATGGTCGCCGACAAGCAGGCGGCGGTGGCCGCGCTGAAGATGCGCAAGGCGCAGCTCCAGGGCGACCTCGACCAGCTCAACGAAAAGCTCGCGGGCGATCCCGAAGCCGCAGCGGAGCAGGGGCAGATCGATCGCGAGTATGACTCGCTGAAGCAGCAGTATGACCAGTTGCTCGCCCAGCGTGGCCAGGTGGCGCTGCATGGCGAGGCGCAGTCGCAGAGCGACAACGTCAAGTTCAACGTCATCGATCCGCCCACCGCGCCGCGCGCGCCGGTGGCGCCCAACCGCTTCCTGTTTCTGACCGGCGTGCTGGTCGTGGCGCTGGCGGCGGGCGTCGGCGCGGCCTTTGCGATGGGGCAGCTGCGCGGCACCTTTGTCACCAAGGCGCGGCTGGAAAAGGTCGCGGGCATGCCGGTGATCGGATCGATCGGCGAAGTGATCACGCGCACGCAGTCCGAACAGCGGGCCAAGAAGATGAAACTGTTCCTTGGCGGGACGGCGGCGCTCGGCATTGCTTATATGCTGCTGCTGGGCGTCGAGGTACTTCAGCGCGGGCTGGCTGCGTGAGGGATATATGATGCACCAGTCTCCCCCCCGGCGCCCCGGCGCCTCCCTGCTTGAGCGCGCTGCCGCGCGCTATGACTTCGCAGCGCCTCCCAAGCCGGCGCCAAAGCCGGCGGTCGTCGACCTGCCTGTCGCGGAGCGGCCTATCCCCGCGTTGACGGACGTGGAAGACGGCGGCCTGCCGCTGCCCTCGGGCAACGGCGCGCCTGTCGAGCGCCGCTTCGCTCCCGTGGATACGTTCACCGGACCCGACCGGCGCCGGCCGTTCGAACCCGGTCAGCCCGTTGCGATCGACCGGCTGATGCTGGCGGAAAAAGGCATGATCGTGCCCGGCGCGCCCGTCGGGCCGCTTGCCGAGGAGTTCCGGCTGATCAAGCGCCAGCTGCTGATCACCCGTGAGCGGATCGCGGATGCGGACACCGATGCGGGTGGCCGCGACAAGGCACGCTCGGTGCTGGTGGGTTCGGCACGGCCGCAGGACGGCAAGACCTTCTGCGCGATCAACCTCGCCCTTTCAATGGCCGCCGAGCGCGACATCGAGGTGCTGCTGATCGACGCCGATTTCGCCAAGCCCGATGTCATGAAGCAGCTCGGGCTGGAAGACGGGCCGGGTCTGCTCGATGCCCTCGCCGATGCCCATCTCGACGTGGAAACGCTGGTCCGACCCACGGACGTGCCGCACCTGTCGGTGCTGCCGGCGGGAACGCGGACGGCGACCGACACGGAGCTACTCGCCAGCGCCCGCACCAAGGCGGTGCTGGCACGGCTGCTCGCCGCCAATCCGCGCCGGGTGCTGCTGTTCGATTCGCCGCCCGTGCTCGCCGCCTCGCCGGCGTCGGTGCTGGCGATGCTCGTCGGGCAGGTGATGCTGGTGGTGCGCGCCGACCACACGCCGGAAAGCGAAGTGAGCACCGCGGTGGCGCAGCTCGACGCGTGCGAGCACATCGCGCTGGTGCTGAACGCGGTTTCGTTTGTGCCGGGCGGCTCGCGCTTCGGCAGCTATTACGACCAGGAGAACCGGGTATGATCCGCAGCCTGACCTTTGGCGCGGGAACGTCGCTGCTCGTGCTGGCGATCGCCACGCCCGCCGTGGCGCAGAGCGCACCGCGCAGCGCCCCCGGCAGCCGCCAGGTCACCGTCGCGCCCTACATCGAGGCGAGCCAGTCGCTGGCCGCCGACCTCAACGGCGACGGCGACGTGCTGACCTATACCAGCGTCGCGGCCGGCATCGACGCGGCGGTGAGCACGCCGCGGGTCGAGGGGCAGGTGAGTTACCGCTACGAACGCAACTTCGCCTGGGATCATAACAGCGGCGACAGCGATGTTCATTCCGGCCTCGCCCGCGCCGCGGCAAAGGTCGCGCCGGGGCTCACCGTCGAGGGCGGCGCGCTGGCGACGCGGACACGTTCCGACATTCGTGGCGCGGCACCGGGGCTGCTCGTCGGCGACAACACCAACGTCACCGAGGTGTATTCGCTGTACGCCGGCCCGACGCTGTCGACGAGCGCAGGGCCGGTGGTGATCAACGGTGCCTACCGCATCGGCTATACCAAGGTCGAGGCGCCGGACACCACCGGCATCGCGCCCGGCCAGCCGCGGCTCGACTATTTCGACCATTCGCTGGGCCAGTCGGCGGTGATCAGCGCCGGCGTGACGCCCGGATCGGTGCTGCCGGTCGGGCTTACTGCCAGCGCCGGCTATGATCGCGAGGATGCCAGCCAGCTCGACCAGCGGTATGAGGATTTCTATGCGCGCGGCGACGCGCTGCTGCCGGTCGCCCCGACGCTCGCGCTCGCCGGTGGGGTGGGGTACGAGAAGCTCACCACCAGCTCGCGCAACCCGGTGCTCACTGCCGGCGGTGTGCCGGTAGTCGACAACAACGGCCGCTTCGTGACGGACAAGAACGCGCCGCGGCGGATCGACTATCGCACCGACGGCGTCTATTTCGATGCTGGCGTGGTGTGGCGTCCGAATCACCGCACGTCGCTCGGCGCCTATGTCGGCCGCCGGTACGGCTCATGGAGCTACACGGGCAACCTCAGTTACCAGGCGTCACGCGGCGTCGGCCTGTCGGTCAACGTCTATGATAGCGTGCAGACCTTCGGCCGCCAGCTGCGCGAGGGTCTGGGCAACCTGCCGACCAGCTTCATCGCCGCGCGCAATGCTTACACGCAGCAGTATAACGGCTGCGTGTTCTCCACCACCGGCACGACGCCGGGCGGCTGCCTCAACGACGTGTTCCAGTCGATCAGCACGGCCAGCTATCGCGCGCGCGGCGTCGATGCGGTGCTATCGGTCAATCGCGGCCTCAACACCTTCGGGGTCGGCGTCGGCTATGCCAATCGCGAACTGTACCAGCCGAACTACGTACCCGGCGTTCGGCTTTATGGCCTCGACGACGAAAGCTATTACGGCCAGCTGTTCTATGGCCGCCAGCTGTCGCAGGTGGACGGGGTCCAGGCGAACCTTTTCATCAACTATTATGATCCCGCAATCGTGTCGGCCGATGGCACCTGGGGCTACGGCGCCACGGCCAGTTACTACCGCAACTTCGGCCAGCTCGGCACGACCGCGACGGTGGGGCTCTACGGTTATGACCAGGGCGACCTGCGCAGCCAATTGAGTGCACAGGCGCTGCTCGGCGCGCGCTACACGTTTTAAGGGCAGTTTCTCGATGTACGAAGAGCATTTCGGCCTGACCGGCAGGCCCTTTCAGCTAACGCCCGACCCGGCCTTCTGGTTCGAAACGGGCACGCACCGCCGCGCCATGGCCTATCTGGGCTATGGGTTGCAGCAGGGCGAGGGGTTCATCGTCATCACCGGTGACATCGGCGCGGGCAAGACCACCCTGGTCGGCCATCTGCTCGCCACGATCGACCGGCAGGCGCTGAACCCGATCAAGCTGGTGTCCACCGCGATCGACGCCAGCGACCTGCTGCGGATCGTCGCGACGCAGCTGGGGGTGAACCCGGCCGGGCTCAACAAATCGGAGCTGCTGGTCGCGATCGAGCGGGGGCTGCACGCCGTCGCCCGCAGCGGCCGGCGCACGTTGCTGATCGTCGACGAGGCGCAGGCGCTGCCGATCGATTCGCTGGAAGAACTGCGGATGCTGTCCAACTTCACCGCGGGCGGCCATGCGTTGCTGCAGATCGTGCTGCTCGGCCAGCCCGAGTTCCGCGACCGGCTGCAAGGCTCCGACCGGCTGGAGCAATTGCGCCAGCGGGTGATCGCGATTCACCACCTCGATCCCATGGTCGAGGATGAGGTCGCTCCCTATGTTGCGCACCGCCTCAGCCTGGTTGGCTGGAGCGGCCGGCCCGAGTTCACCGACACCGCCTGCGCCGCGCTATTCCGGGCGAGCGACGGCGTGCCGCGCCGCCTGAACCAGCTTGCGAACCGCGTCATGCTCCACGCGGCGGTCGAGAACTACGACGTCATCGATTCGGGCGTGGTGGGAACGGTCGCCGCCGACTTGCTGGCCGACCTGCCCGCCGTTCAGCTCGCGGCGCCGGCCGATCCCGCCGCCAGCGAACGGCGCGCCGCGACGCCACATTGGCTGCGCGACGACACGCTGGAGGATGCCGCTCGATCTGCTGATGCGGCTGCAACTGTGTTGCGAGCGCCTGATGCTTCGCCACCGCGCGACCATGAGCGCGAGCAGGCGGACGCAGCGACCGAACAGCGTTTCGCCGCCATGGAAGCGCGCGTCGAGCAGCAGGAGGTCGCGCTTCGCCGGGTACTGACGCTGCTGGTCGACTGGGTCGAAACCGAGCGACCGCCTCAGACCCTGGGCGAATACGTGCCGATCCGCGGCGCAGCGGCCTGACGACGATGCTCAACGGCCTGTCGGTCGACGTCGAGGACTGGTTCCAGGTCGGCGCCTTCGAGCACGTCATCGACAAGGCTGACTGGAGCACGTTGCCCTCTCGCGTGGAGCGCAATACCGATGCAGTGTTGGCGTTGTTCGCGGAAACCGGGGTCGCCGCCACCTTCTTCACGCTCGGTTGGGTCGCGGAGCGCTGTCCGGCGCTGATTCGCCGGATCGTCGATGCGGGGCATGAGATCGCCAGCCACGGCTGGGACCACCAGCGGGTGTTCACCATGACCGCGCCGCAGTTCCGAGCCGATCTCGCGCGTGCCCGGGCGGCGCTCGAAGATGCCGGCGGGGCGGCGGTCACCGGCTATCGCGCGCCGAGTTTCTCCATCGACGCGCGCACCCCTTGGGCCCACGTCGCGCTGGCGGAGGCGGGTTACCGCTATTCGTCCAGCGTCGCGCCGGTGAGACACGACCATTATGGCTGGCGCGAGGCACCCCGCTATGCCTTCCGCCCCTTGGCCGATCACGTGCTGATCGAATTGCCCGTGACCGTGGCGGAAATCGCGCAGCGGCGAATGCCGACCGGCGGCGGCTTCTTCAGGCTGTTTCCCGCGGCCTTGACCGACTTCGCCGTTCGGCAGGTCAATCGCGAGGCGCAGCCCGCCGTTTTCTATTTCCACCCATGGGAGATCGATCCCGGACAGCCCCGCGTGCCCGCGGCGCCGCTGCGCTCGCGCGTTCGCCACTACAGCCGTCTGGGCGCGATGGCGGGCAAGCTGCGCGGCCTTGTCGGCCGGCATGAGTGGGGGCGGGTCGATCGGGTGGTCGCCGGGCTGATGGTGCAGCCGGTATGACCATGGCTCTCGTCAGGTCGCCGGTGTCCGTGCGCGAGGCGGACGTGCGCGATGCGCATGAATGCTCGGGTCTGGAAAGGTTCGTGCGCGAGCAGATCGGCGCAACGCCGTTTCACCTTCCCGCCTGGAGCCTCGCGGTTGAACGCGGTTGCGGCCAGCGGGCGCGCTACCTGGTGGCGGAGCGCGCCGATGGAACGCTTGCCGGCGTGTTGCCGCTGACCGAAATGCGCTCGGCCCTGTTCGGCAAGGCGCTGGTTTCGACGGGCTTCGGTGTCGGCGGCGGCGTGCTCGGCGATGCGGTCGAGTCGCTCGCCTCGGCGGCGTGGGAGCTGGCGGCCCGGCTGAGTATTCCTGGCGTGGAACTGCGCGGCGGCGACGCGCCGGAGGGCTGGAGCGTGGATACCTCCAGCTATCTCGGCTTTGTCCGCCCGCTAGGCGCGGATGACGAAGCGGAGCTGAAGGCCATTCCGCGCAAGCAACGCGCCGAGGTGCGCCGTGCGGCCGGCTTCGATCTTGCGGTAGCGACGGGTAGCGGCCCGGCCATGCTGCGCGAGCACTATCGCATCTACGCCGAGTCGGTGCGCAACCTGGGAACGCCGGTGTTCCCGCGCGCCCTGATGCGGGAAACAGTGGCGTTGATGGACGCCGACGTGCTGACGGTGCGCGATGAAGGGCAACCGCTCGCATCGGTGCTGAGCCTCTATTTCGAAGGCACGGTGTACCCGTTCTGGGGCGGTGGCACGCATGGTGCGCGCACGCTTCGCGCCAACGACCACATGTATTTCGCGCTGATGCGCCATGCCCATGCGCGCGGCTGCACGCACTTCGATTTCGGCCGATCCAAAACGGGTACGGGCGCGGCGGCGTTCAAGAAGAACTGGGGCTTCGTCGGGGAGCCGCTCGCTTATGCCCGCCGGGATCGCGGCGCCCCGCGCGAGGTCAATCCGCTCAACCCGAAATATGCCGCCATGGTCGCCACCTGGAAGCGGCTGCCGCTGCCGGTCGCGACCGCGCTCGGCCCCTGGATTTCGCGCGGTCTGGGGTGAAGGACATCCTGTTCCTGGCGCACCGCGCGCCGTTCCCGCCTGATCGCGGCGACAGGATCCGCAGCTTCAACGTGTTGCGGTATCTCGGGCGCCGTGCGCGCGTCCATCTGGTCGCCTTCGCCGATAGCGCCGATGCGTGCGCGCCCGCGCCCGAGCTTTGCGCGCTGACGGCGAGTTGCTCGATCATCCACCGTCGCAAATCGCGAGGCCGCGCGGCGCTGGAGGCGATCGCGGGCGGTCGGCCAGTATCGCTTGCTGCGTTCGACGACCCGGCTCTCCACAGCGCGGTGGCTGGCGTGCTGGACGCGCATCGGATCGAGGCGATCTACTGCTTTTCCGGGCAGATGGCGCAGTATCTGCCCATGGCAGGCCCGCGCGTCCTCATGGACTTTGTCGACGTCGACTCCGCCAAGTTCGCAGCGATGGCATTGCAGGGTCCGCTGCCGCTGCGCTGGCTCATGCGGCGCGAGGCCGGCCTCCTCGGCGCTTTCGAGCAGCAGGTGGCGCGCAAGGCCGACGCGACGGCATTCGTGAGCGCGGCGGAAGCGGCCCTGTTCGCGTGCGAAGGCGGGCGCGGCAACATCGTGGCAGTGGAGAACGGCATCGACGCCCTCCGGTTCGATCCCGCGATCGTGACGCCGCGATCGTTCTCCGCTCCTACGATCGTGTTCACCGGCCAGATGGACTATCCGCCCAACGTCGATGCGGTGACCTGGTTCGCGCGCGAGGTGCTGCCGCTGGTGCATCGCCGGTTCCCGACGACACGCTTCGCCATCGTCGGTCGTGCGCCGACTGCCGCCGTGCGGGCGCTTGCGGGCGAGCACGTCGAGGTGACCGGCGAGGTCGCGGACACGCGGCCGTGGCTGACCGGCGCGGCGCTGGTGGTGGCGCCGCTGTCGCTCGCCCGCGGCATCCAGAATAAGGTGCTGGAAGCGATGGCGATGGCCCGCCCCGTTGTCGCCACCGGATCGGCTGCGGACGGCATCGACCATGCCGGCACGCTCCACGTCGCCGATGGCGTCGCGCCGTTCGCGGCGGCGGTCGTCGCGCTGCTCGGCGAGCCGTCGTCGGCGGCGGGGATGGGCGAGCGGGCGCGGGCGCGCGTAATCAGCCGGTACGCCTGGGACGCGAGGCTGGCGCCGCTCGATGCGCTGCTCGGGCTGGGCGCGGAACGAGCGGCGGCATGACCGCGACCGCGCTGCCGGCGAACAGCATCGGTCGCGCCGCACCTTGGCGAAGGCACGGCGTTGCGCTTGGCACCGTGGCGGCGTTGCTGATCGTGCTGTTCGGCCGCGACCTCGCCGCAATGGTCGCGACGTGGTGGACCAGCACCACCTTCGGTCACTGCTTCTTCATCGCCCCGATCATCGCCTGGCTGGTTTGGCAGCGCCGGCACGAGCTTGCGCAACTGACGCCGGTCGCATGGTGGCCGGGCCTCATGCTGGTGATGCTGGGCGGGGCAGGGTGGCTGGGCGGTGACGCCGCTGCCGTGGCTTTTGCGCGGCAGTCGGGCGTGGTGTTGATGCTTGCAGGTGCCGTGGTGACGCTGCTTGGCCCCAATGTCGCGCGGGGCCTCGCGTTTCCGCTGTGCTACGCCGCGTTTCTGGTGCCGTTCGGCGAGTGGCTGGAGGCGCCGCTGCAGATCGTGACGGTGCGACTGGTGATGCCCTTGCTGGCGCTGACCGGCATTCCCGCCACCTCCGACGGCGTCATTATCCATGCGGGCCGCTATTACTTCGAGGTCGCAGAGGCGTGTTCGGGCGCCAAGTTCGTGATCGCCATGGTCGCGTTCGGCGCGCTGGTCGCCAATCTCTGCTTCACGTCGTGGCGTCGCCGCAGTGCCTTTCTGGCATCGGCAGTGGTGGTGCCGGTGCTCGCCAACGGAATCCGGGCGTTCGCAACGATCTGGGTCGCCGATCGCACCAGCGTCGAGACGGCGGCGGGTTTCGACCATATCGTCTATGGCTGGCTGTGGTTCGGAGTGGTGATCGCGATTGTCCTGGCGGCGAGCTGGCGCTGGTTCGACCGTGCGGCGGATGCGCCGGCCTTCGATCCCGCGATGCTCCAGCAGCCGGTGCGCCGGGCGATGCCGGTCCTCGGGGGAGCGCTGCTGGTGCTGGGTGTGGCGGCGACCTTCCCCTTGTGGAGCGCGGTTGCGGCACGATCGGCGGCGGCGCTCCCCAATCGCCTGATGCTTCCCGAGGTTCGCGGCTGGCGGCGGGCGCCGCTCAGCGAGCGGGCGGGCTGGGAGCCGTTCTATCCGGGTGCCGACCATCACCTGATCGGCCGCTACGTCGATGCGGTCGGGCACTGCGTCGACGTCGGCATCGCGGTGTTCGCGCGCCAGCGGGAAGGCGGCGAGCTGATCGCCTATGGCACCGGCGCCGAGGGGCCGGGGTGGCTGCGGGTCGGCGATCTGCCTCCGATCGCCGGTGGCTCCGCAATGCGGATCAGGGCGCCGGGGCCGGTCGATCGAGTCGTAGCGAGCTGGTATGGGATCGGGCGTCACGTGACGTCGAGCCCGCTCGAGGTGAAGATGCGAACGGCCGCGGCGCGATTGCTCGGCGGCGATCAGCGGGCGGTTGCGATTCACCTGTCGGTCGAGGTGCCGGCGGTGGGTGAGCCGAATTCGTCCATCGCGAGCTTTCTTCGCGCGGAGCCGATCGACGAGTTGCTGGCGACCGTGCTGAAGAGTGACGCCCCCGATGCCCTCAATCGGGAAGGCGGATCTGATGCACCATCCGCATGCTCACGCCCGTCTCTCCCTCCGCGCGACGAGACCGATCGATCACGTGCTGATCGATCAGCATCAGCAACTCGCCCCCGCCGCCGGGCAGTGTTCGCCCTTCGGTGACGCCGTGAACGTGGATCTCGCCCAGGTCGCGATCCATCATCGGTCCGGGCGTGAAGCCGTCGTGTGAGGCCTTGTACCGCTCGACCACAGCCCGATAGCCGGCATCATCGTCGGACAGCTTCTGCGGCGCGGACCAGCGCACGGAGCAAGCGTGAAAGGGCGGGATTTCCAGAAAGATCAGGACGCTACGTTCGCCGTCCTTCAGCCGCCAACCGCAACCGGGGTCATCGCGGAGCGTGACCTTCACCTCATCGGGTGTGAGCGGCGTCGCGCCCTTGCCCGCCATTAGCGCGCCGATCTTCTCGTCGTTCGGGAAGGCTTGGAGGCAGGCCTCGTCGTACAGCGCCACCATCCGCTGAACCATGTCGTCGGGCGCGTCTGAGGCACCTTGCTGGACCGCCCCCGCAAGCAAAGCGGCCGCTATCGCGATCATGATCTCTCCCCCCATTTCGCGGGAGACTGCTCGAGTGGAGGCGCCGTGTCCAGCGCCTCCACTCGGCCGTCGTCAGGCCTGCTCGAACAGCTTGGCCCAACGCCGCGGCTCGCGGTCCTTCCACAGGCCGCGGTGATACGCATCGGAGGCCAGCAGCGGCATCACCGAGCCGGCTTCCGCGAACACCATCTGCTCGATGCCGGTGTTGACCTTGCCCCAGCTCGCTGCCTCCTGGAGCGTGGACGAGGAGCAGGCGCCGTCGCGCACGTCGGCGACGGTGATCTGCACCGCGTACTTGTGCACCGCGACGTCCTCATGGCCCAGGATCTCGGCGCAGACCACCGTGTCCTGGATGAAGTTCTTCGGCACGCCGCCGCCGATCATCAGCAGGCCCGTGCTGCCCGCCTTGATCTTGATGTCGGTCAGCTCGCGGAAGTCGGCGATCGAGTCGATGGTGAGGTAAGGCTTGCCCGCCTTCATGCTGTCGACCTGATGCTTGACGAGGCCAAAGCCCGCCGAGCTGTCGGTGAACGCCGGGCAGAAGATCGGCACGTCATGCTCATAGGCGAGCTTGACGAGGCTGTTCTCCTTCTTCCCGTGCTCGACCAGGTACTTGCCCATCTCGCGGATGAACGCACGGCTCGAGTAGGCCTTGGGCTTCAGAGACTCGGCGATCTCGAAGATCGTGTGGTCGACGTGCTGAAGCTCTTCCTCGTCGATGTACGTGTCGTAGATGCGGTCGATCAGCAGCGAACGCAGCGTGTCATCGTCCGGCACCTCCAGCGCCTGATAGTGCTTGTGACCAAGCCCCTCAAAGAAATCCATGTCGACGATCGACGCGCCGGTGGCGACAATGCCGTCCACCATGTTGGAGCGGACGAGCTCGGCGTAAAGATCCATGCAGCCAGCCGCGGACGTGCTGCCCGCGATCACCAGGAACACGGTGCAATCCTTGTCGCCGAGCATCTGGTTGTAGATGCCGGTGGCGCGCGCGAGATCGCGGCTGGTGAAGCTCATCTTGCCCATCGAATCGATGATGGGACGCGCATCGAAGCTGCGGATGTCGATATGCTCCACCTTGTGGGAGAGCAGCTCCGCCTTGCGCGTGTCGTTGGGGGTCAGGTCGTTCATCTCAGTTCCGTTTTCTTCACAAGAACCGCCGTCGTTTGGGGGACGCGGAAACCCATCACTGCCGTCGCCCGGCGGATGGCCGAAGCCAACGCGCGGGACGACGGAATATGTAGGAACGCCGTTACAGCTTGACGACGTTGCTCGCGACTTCCTGCTCGCGCTCGCCGTACAGCGTCGCCATCGGCTCGTCGGAAACGATCGCCGTCTCCTCCGACCCGAAGCCGTTGAAGCCGGTCCGCATCGCCGCGCCGTACGCGCCGAGCATCCCGATCTCCAGATAATCGCCCGCCTGGACATCCGCCGGCAGCAGGAACGGTCCCGTCATGTGGTCGAGATCGTCGCAGGTCGGCCCGTAGAACGAGAACGGATGATCCCGCACCGTTGACTGCGGCTCGCGCAGCAAGCTTACGGGGAAACGCCAGCCGATGTGTGCCGCATCGAACAACGCTCCGTACGCGCCGTCGTTGATGTACAGTTCCGACCCGCGCCGCCGCTCCACACGCACGATCAGCGAGCTGTACTCGGCGCACAAGGCACGGCCCGGCTCCGCCCACAGCTCGGCGGAATAGGAGATCGGCAGGCTCTCGAACGCGCGGTGGATCGTGTCGAAATAGCGCTCCAGCGGCGGCGGCTCCATGCCGGGATAGGTGGAGGGGAAACCACCGCCGACATCGATCACGTCCACCGTCACCGCGGCGTCGACGATCGCCGCGCGTACCCGCTCCATCGCCTGCGCATAGGCTTCGGGCGTCATCGCCTGGCTGCCAACGTGGAAGCAGATGCCCAGCGCATCCGCCGCCTGACGAGCCGCCATCAGCAACGCCTTTGATTCCTGCGGCCCGGCGCCGAACTTGGACGCGAGGCTGAGCTTGGAATGCTCGGACGACACGCGCAGCCGCACGCACAGAGTCAGGTCCGACGCATGATGCGTGGCACGCATGATCTTGTCGAGCTCGTCGAGCGAATCGAGGCTGAACACGCGCACGCCATGCGTGAAATACGCCTCCGCAATCGCTTCCTCGGCCTTGACCGGGTGCATGAAGCACATGGTCGCTTGCCGAAGCGTGCGCGCGACCAGGCGCACCTCCGCGATCGAGGCAACGTCGTAATGCGTGACGCCATTGTCCCACAGAATCTGAAGCAGATCGGGGGACGGGTTCGCCTTCACCGCATACATCGAGCGGCCCGGAAACTTCTCGACAAAGAAGCGGGCAGCCCGCGCAGCAGCGTGGGGACGAGTCAGCGTGACCGGCTGAACCGGCTTGAGGGCGGCAGCTAGCCCCAGCGCGTTATGATGCTTGTGCAAATCAAGGGACCTCCAAGTGCCTTTCGGCGACGACGTGAAAAGCTGCCTTGCGGTTGGAAGTCCCATGGGGCAGCGGAAGGCGCATGTAGGGTCGACCCACCCCCATGTAAAGTGGCGCATTCGAGGCGGAGACGAAACGTGACGATCGTGCGACAACCGACGCGGGCAGGGGTCCGCGACGCCGCTGCCAAGATCGCGCAGGTGCTGCCGCCGACGCCGCTGTATCTGCGAGAGATCAACGGCTTGACGGTCGCTTTCAAGGCGGAGTCTCTGCAGCCGGTCGGCGCGTTCAAGGTGCGTGGCGCATGGCACCGGCTGACCGCGCTGGACGAGGAAGCGCGGCGGCGCGGGGTGGTCGCCTTCTCTTCGGGCAATCATGCGCAAGGAATAGCCTGGGCGGGCAAGCGACTCGGTATCGCCACCACGATCGTCATGCCCGCCGACGCGCCGCGGCTGAAGCGCGAGGCGACGCTGGCGCTGGGGGCGGAGGTGGTGACCTACGATCGCACGAGCGAGAGCCGCGAGGGGATCGCCGGCCGGCTGGCGGAAGCGCGCGGCGCCACGCTGGTGCCGAGCTTCGATGATCCATGGGTGATCGAGGGGCAGGGCAGCGCCGGCATCGAGGCGCGCCGGCAGATGGAAGCAGTGGGGCTCGGCGAGCCGGCGCACGTGGCCATCCCATGCGGCGGCGGGGGTCTGGCGGCGGGGATCGCGCTCGGCCTGTCGGAAGCGCGGATCACGGTGGTGGAGCCAGAGGGCTGGGACGACATGCGCCGCAGCCTGGAATCGGGATGGATCGAGCCGGTCGGCCCCAACCCGCCGCCGACCGCGTGCGACGCGCTGCAAACGCAGCGGGTGTCGCCGCTCACCTTCGACGTTTTGTCGCGGCGCGGCGTGGAAGGCGTGGCCGTCAGCGAAGCGGAGATTGCCCACGCGCAGCGCTGGGCGGCGGAGCAACTGCGGTTGGTGATCGAACCCGGCGGCGCGGTGGCGCTGGCGGCGGTGCTGGCGGGCAAGGTCGAGGTGGTGGCGGGAACGCTGGTGATCCTGTCGGGCGGCAACGTCGACCTGGCCGCCTATGCGCGGGTGCTGGCGGGTTGACGGGCGCTCTCGGATCCATTGCGGCCGCGGCTCCGTCGATCGGCATGCTGGGCTGCTTCGCTTGCCTCGGCGGTGGCGCGGTGCTGATCGTGCGGCGACGGGATTACCGCAAGGGCGTGCTGATGCTGGTGATGGCCGCGGTGCTGCTGGGGAATGTGCTGGTGTGGATGCTGTAGCGCTTCGGCACGTGTCCGCTTTCGTCCATTAGCAGACATTTCTAGAATACCATCAGCCACGGTTTGCCGATCTGCTCGGACAAGCTTTCTGTACGCCTAATCGCGCTCGGTGATAGCCGTGGCTCAAGCGCGCTATCCAGAGAAGAGTTCCGCTTGAGGAGCTTCCCCGGTCAGTCGTGGCGCTATGCGGCTGATCGTGCGGAAGATCGGCTCGGCACAAGTCATGATGGTTGCGCGTCTATCGCAGTGATAGAAGACCGTGCGCAGCAATGTTTTACCCCAAAAGTAATCTACCGGTAGTGACGCAAACCCGTTTCCTGCGCTGCACGCATATGGCCGTATCACGATGCGGAGGAAATCACCGCTTCCATCCACATAGAAATAGGCAGTGTTCGTGTATGTCACTCGACGCGACACGTGAGAGAAGATTGCAAGTCTTTCCCGCTTCGCGCTCTCGGTATCTTCCGGGGCTGGAGAAAGAGCAAGACCGATCACCGGTCGGGCTGGAGCGCTTGCAACCGTCGGCGCGGGTTGGGTAATCGCCTGCATGACGAGTTGGTCCACGAACTGGCGGCCACTGTCAATGTCCGCTCCCCACCGACACCGGACATTCGCAGCCCGCCGGGGCGAGGCCGCGTCGTCGATTGGCGCGGGCGCACCGGTGGCCGGGCGCGGCGTCGTGGCGCGGATCAGCCGCAGCTAATCCGCTGCGCCAAGCCTCACCGGATCGGGCTGTTCGGATCCAGCCGCATGTCCAGATACTTGTCGACGCTCGCCATCAGTTCGGGCGTTTCGTGCTCGAAGAAGTGGTTGGCCTTCGGGATCACGTCGTGGTGGATGGTGATGTGCTTCTGGGTGCGCAGCTTGTCGACCAGCTTCTGGACGGCGCTCGGCGTCACCACCTCGTCAGCCTCACCCTGAATGATGATGCCCGACGACGGGCAGGGGGCCAGGAACGTGAAGTCGAACATGTTCGCGGGCGGTGCGATCGAGATGAAGCCCCGGATCTCCGGCCGGCGCATCAGCAGCTGCATGCCGATCCAGGCCCCGAAACCGCTGCCCGCGACCCAGGTGGACGATGCCTCGGGATGGAAGCTCTGCACCCAGTCGAGCGCGGAAGCCGCATCGCTCAGTTCGCCGACGCCGTTGTCGAACACGCCCTGGCTCTTGCCAACACCGCGGAAGTTGAAGCGCAGCGTCGCGAAGCCGCGGCGCTGGAACGTCTTGTAGAGTTCCTGCACGATCCGGTTGTTCATCGTGCCTCCCGCCGAGGGATGGGGATGAAGGATCATTGCCACGGGTGCGCGGGGACGGGAGGAGGGGGCGAAACGCCCTTCGAGGCGGCCTTCGGGACCGGGAAAGATGACTTCGGGCATGGATCTCGCGTGCAAAAGGCGCCGGTGGAGCGCTGGACTTGCCGCGCTATATAGGGGCGGACGTCGCTCACGCAATTGGAACGCATCGCTTGCGCATCTATCTCGACCATGCCGCCACCACGCCGATGACGCCGCCCGCGCGGGAGGCGGTTGCCGACGCGATGGCGCGCTGGGCAAACCCGTCCTCGCCCCATGCTGAGGGGCGCGCCGCGCGCGCCGCGCTGGAACGGGCGCGCGGGGCCATTGCCGACGCTTATGGCTGGCCGGGCGATGTGCTGCTGACCAGTGGCGCCAGCGAGTCGCTTTCGATCGCGCTCGGCCGGAGCACGCCTGCGCGGCGGCTGGTGCTGGCGGTGGAGCATGACTCGGTGATCCGCGCCGCACCGCACGCGCCGCGGTTGCCGGTAGACGCGAACGGCGTGACCGATGCCGATACGCTGGCGGCCGCGCTGACGGGCGGCGAATCGGCGCTGGTCGCGGTGCAGTGGGCGAACAGCGAGACGGGGGTGATCCAGCCGGTGGCGGCGCTCGCGTCGGTGATCCACGCCGCGGGCGGCCTGCTGCTGCTCGATGCCGCGCAGATGCCGGCGGGCGCCGACCGCGAGGCGATTGCGGCGGCGGACTTCGTCGCGCTGTCGGCGCACAAGCATGGCGGCCCCCCAGGCGTGGGTGCGCTGCTGGTGCGCGATCTCGCCACCTTGATCCCGACCGGCGGCCAGGAGCGCGGCTATCGTCCCGGCACCGAGAATCAGCCGGCGGTGGCAGGCTATGCCGCGGCGCTTCGTGAACCCGACGACCTGCCCGGCCTGGCCGAGCTGCGCAGGCTTCTCGACGATGCGGTGCAGCGCTCGGGCGGAGAGGTGGTGGCGGCATCAGCCCGGCGGCATCCGGCGATCGGCTCGTACCGGATGCCGGGCACCGCGTCGGCGGCGCAGCTCATCCGCTTCGACCTTGCCGGCTTCGCCGTCTCGGCGGGCAGCGCCTGCGCGTCGGGGAGCATGAAGCCTAGCCACGTGCTCGCCGCCATGGGCTGGAGCGACGCCGCCAGCCGCGAAGTGGTGCGGGTGAGCTTCGGGCGCACCACGACTCGCGCGGAGGTGGAAGCGTTCATCGTCGCCTGGCGCGACGTGGCGCGCACCGCCCGCCGGATCGCCGCATGATCTATCTCGATTACCAGGCAACCACGCCGCTCGCGCCCGAGGCGCTGGAAGCGATGCTGCCGTGGCTAGGTGGGCAGCCCGCCAACCCGCATTCGGCGCACCGGGCCGGCCGTGCCGCGCGTGCTGCAGTGGAGGTTGCGCGCGAGCAGGTCGCGGCGCTGCTCCCCACCGGCGGGCGGGTTGCCTTCACCGGCGGCGCGACGGAGGCGCTCAACTGGGCGATCAAGGGCACCACCGGTCCGCTGGTGACGATCGCCACCGAACACTCGGCGGTTCTCAACACCGCGCGGGCAGAGGGGCAGAACGGGCGGCGCGTGACGGTTCTTCCCGTCGGCGGTGACGGGGTGGTCGACGAGGCGGGGGCGGCACGCGCGATCGTGCCAGGCGTCGGGCTGGTGGCGGCGATGCTGGTGAACAACGAGATCGGCGTCATCCAGCCGGTCGCCAGCCTTGCCCAGCGGGCGCACGCGGCGGGCGCGCTGATGCTGTGCGACGCGGTGCAGGGCTATGGCCGCGTGAACATCCCCGCGGAGTGCGATCTGGTGGCGATCTCCGCGCACAAGATCCATGGCCCGATCGGTATCGGCGCGCTGTGGATCCGCGACGGGGTGGAGCTTGCGCCCTTGCTTCACGGCGGCGGGCAGGAAGCGCCGGGCCGGTCGGGCACGCTGTCGCCCGCCCTGTGCGCCGGGCTCGGCGCCGCGGCAGCGGTGATGGCAGCCCGGCGGGAGGAGGATGCGGCACACGTCGAGCGCCTGTGCGCGATCGCTACGGCGCGACTGGAGAATCGCTGGTCGATCAATGGCGCGCAAGGGCCGCGCTACCATGGCAACCTGAACCTGCGCCGCGCAGGGCTGGATGTCGGCCGGCTGATGTCGGAGGTGCGGAACGTCGCGTTCTCCGCCGGCTCGGCGTGCGCCAGCGGCTCGGGCAAGCCCAGCCATGTGCTGCGTGCGATCGGGCTGACCGATTCGGAAGCGCGATCAAGCCTTCGGGTGGGGTTCGGCCGCTATACGCAAGAGCATGATCTGATCGCGGGGCTGGACGCGATCATCGCTGCCGCCGAATCGCAAGGGAGAGCCGCATGACTCTGGTCCGCTTTGTCGCGTCCGACGGCAGCGTCACTCTAGCCGAAGCGGCGCCCGGCAGCCGGCTGCTCGATATCGCCCAGGCGGCTGGCCAGCCGCTGGAAGGGACGTGCGACGGCGTCATGGCGTGCGCCACCTGCCACGTCATCGTTGACCCGCACGATTTCGAGGCGTTGCCGGCCGCCAGCCCCGAAGAAGAGGACATGCTCGACCTGGCGCCCGATGCGACGCGCTTCAGTCGTTTGGCATGCCAGATTCGCCTCACTGCCGAGGCGCTGACCGTCCGGATTCCTTCCTGACCCGATATCGTCCGCATTCCTGAAGCAGACACAACGATCGGTTCAGGGAACATGCACGGCCCCGCAATCATTGTGAGGGTGCTCGTCATCGACGGGCGTGTGAAGGAGTATCGCTCATGAAGCTGATCGCCCTGCTCGGCGCCGGTGCACTGGCGGCCACAATGGTTTCGGCCGCTCCGGCCGATGCCCAGCGCTACGGCTACCGCCATGGTCACGAAAGCTACGGTCACCGCGAAAGTTTTCGCGGTCATCACCGTCCCGCTTATCGCGGCGGCTATGGTTATCGTCATCGCGGATACCGGCGCGGACGCGTCGTCTGCCGGGTGCGCCGTGGTTATTACGGTCCTGTGCGCCGCTGCTTTCGTGTTTACCGCTGATCAACAACCAAGGAGAGTACCATGAAATTGTTCACCCTTGCGGCCGCCGGTCTGGTTGCCCTGACCGGGCTTGCTCCCGCCGCGCTGACCAGCGAAGCGTCTGCTCAGCACCGCGTGGTGCATGAACGCACGGTGGTCCGCACGGCGCGCCACGATAACGGCCGCCGCGTGCATACGCGCCGTGTGTGCCGCAACGAGTGGCGCCATCATCATCGCGTCCGCGTCTGCCGCACGGTTCGTACCCGCCGCTAGGCATGGCTTGATCACGCCGCTCGGCTCCGCCATAGACGTGGCGGGAGTCGGGCGGACGTGGTCGTCGCCAACCCGGTCAGGTCCGGAAGGAAGCAGCCGCAACGATTTCGCCGCGGGTCGTTCCGGCTCCCACCTCCGCGGTTTGAGCGCCATTATCCAAGGCCTCGGGCGCGGATGTTCGCATCTGGTCCCTGTAGATGCTTTTTTATCGTCTCCGGTCTCCTCGAGCGCGGGTCGACGCCGTAGAGGCAGCGGTTTCTGCCCAGAGCCGACCATCGCGGCGGATTTCGCCCGACCGCAAAACCCACCGTTCGTGCTGAGCTTGTCGAAGCACGTGCGCTCGGATCGCGCGGCCGCAGACTGCTAGCTAGGGCGTCATATGGACGCGGCTTGGCGCAACATCGTAACGCTGGTGCGTTGAAGCAACTGTTCTGCACGACAGCGTTCGGGCATATCGCACCGATGCCGTTTACCGCTCCGTGCCAGGTCCTGACTCTCGGGGCACGCATCCCTATGTGGAACCTATGAGGAGCTTCATCCCCCGCGCGGCTGCCCGTGGCTGATTCGTTCGATCTGGGCGAGCCGCCGCAGCCCGTCGCGGTTCCCGCCGACACGGGCGCCTATCGCGTGCTTGCCCGCAAGTACCGGCCCCAGACCTTTTCCGAGCTGATCGGTCAGGACGGGATGGTCCAGACGCTGGGCAATGCGATCCGGCGGGGACGGCTGGCGCACGCCTTTCTGATGACGGGCGTGCGCGGGGTGGGGAAGACCTCCACCGCCCGCCTGATCGCCAAGGCACTCAATTGCGTCGGACGGGATGGGCAGGGTGGGCCGACGATCGATCCGTGTGGCCAGTGCGAACCGTGCCGCGCGATCGCCGAAGGGCGCCATATCGACGTGATCGAGATGGACGCCGCCAGCCACACGGGCGTCGACGACGTTCGCGAGATCATCGAGGCGGCCCGCTATGCCGCCGTGTCCGCGCGCTTCAAGATCTACATCGTGGACGAGGTCCACATGCTCACCAAAAACGCCTTCAACGCGCTGTTGAAGACACTGGAGGAGCCGCCGGGGCATGTGAAGTTCCTGTTCGCAACGACCGAGGTCAACAAGGTGCCGGTGACGGTGCTGTCGCGGTGCCAGCGATTCGACCTTCGGCGGATCACCGCCGAGAAACTCGCCGAGCACTTCCGGTTCGTGTCGGCGCAGGAGGGCGTCGAGGCGGAGCCCGAGGCGCTGATGCTGATCGCGCGCGCGGCGGAAGGATCGGCGCGCGACGGCCTGTCGATCCTCGATCAGGCCATCGCCCACGCCGGCCTGGAAGGCGGCGCCGTCTCGGCCGAGGCGGTGCGCCAGATGCTCGGTCTGTCCGACCGCGGCGCGGTGCGCGACCTGCTCGGCAGTCTGTTGCGCGGCGATGCGGCCGACGCGCTCGGCTCCCTGCGGCGCCAGTACGATTATGGCGTGGACCCGCAGTCGGTGTTTCGGTCGCTGCTCGAAAGCGTGCACGGCATAACGCTGGCCAAGGTCGGCACGCCGCCCGATGCCGCGCAGTCGGCGGAGGAACGGGCGGCGCGCGAGGAATGGGCGGGCTCGCTGTCCTTCGCGATGCTCCACCGCTTGTGGCAGTTGCTGTTGCGCGGCCATGACGAAGTGGCGCGCGCGGCGTTGCCGATCGAGGCCGCCGAGATGGCGCTGCTGAGGGTGATCCACGCCTCGACCTTGCCCGACCCGGGCGACCTTGCACGCCAGATCGCCAGCGGTGCGCCGCCGGCAGCCATCCCTGCGACTGCGTCGGCTCCGTCCGCGCCACCGCGAGCGCCGGAACGTGCGCCGGCCGAGGCGGCACTGCCCGCGACCTTCGAGGCGCTGATCGCCGCGCTGGAGGACGCCGGGTCGCATGCGCTGGTCGCCAAGCTTCGCTTCGGCGCCAGCGTGGTGCGCTACGCGGCCCCCGACCTGGTGCTGAGCGGCAGCCGGCCGATGTCGGCGGACACGCTGGCCGATCTCAACGCCGGCTTGCGCGCCCTTAACGGCAAGCCGTGGAAGGTGTCCTTTGTTGACGAACCGGGCGCGCCGACCATGGC
>Ga0210040_10000432_pt1 | contig 70965 bp, 71 predicted proteins | sample CryGeyCG12114_NA_FD_185462 | JGI IMG/M metagenome (GOLD analysis project Ga0210040, IMG submission 185462) | Groundwater microbial communities from aquifer - Crystal Geyser CG19_WC_8/21/14_NA (SPAdes) (version 2) | ecosystem: Environmental > Aquatic > Deep subsurface > Groundwater | place: USA...
CCTGGCCGCCGGGGAGGAGCCGCGCATGACGGAATTGCCCGCGGGCTTCGTGGAGGCCGGCGAGGACCCCACCGAAACCGCCCGGCGCGAGCTGGCTGAGGAAACCGGCCTCGCCTGCACCCGCCTGGAGCCGATGGGCGCCTTCCTGCTGATGCAGGGCGCGTCCGACGAGCGCGTGCACTTCCAGCTTGCCCAGGTGTCGCTGGAGGCCGGCCCTGGCGAGATCGGCGGCCTCGCCTCCGAGAACGAGGAAACGGCCGTGATCGTGGTGGAGGCCGCCGAGGCCTTCGCCATGGTCGCCACCAACCGGATCCGCAACGCCCCCGCCGCCCTTGCCCTGCTCTGGTTGCAGGTGAACCACGCCCGCCTCAGGGCGGAATGGACGAGATGATGCAGACACAAGCCTTGTTCCGCGACGACGCTTACGCCGCCTCCACCCAGGCCACGGTTCAGGAATCCTCCGAGGCCGGGGTGATCCTGGACCGCAGCGTCTTCTATCCCCGCGCCGGCGGCCAACCCGGGGACACCGGCACCCTGGTGTGGGAAGGCGGCGAGATGGCCGTGGCCGACACGGTGAAATCCCCGGACGGCTCCCCCCTGCACGTCCCGGCCCCAGGGGCGCCGGTCCCGCCCCCCGGCACCAAGGTGGAGGCCCGGCTCGACTGGACCCGCCGCCACCGGCACATGCGGATGCACACCACGCTCCACCTGCTCTGCGCGGCCATGCCCGGCATCTACGCCACCGGCAACCAGATCGGCGCCGAGAAGTCCCGCCTCGATTTCGACCTGCCGGATCCCCCCACCAAGGAATGGGTGACGGAGCGGCTCAACGAACTGATCGCCGGCGACCACCCGATCGGCGAGCGGTGGATCACCGAGGCCGAGCTGGACGCCAATCCCGGCCTCGTCCGCACCCTCTCCGTCCAGCCCCCGCGCGGCGCCGGGCAAGTCCGGCTGGTGCGGATCGGCACGGAGGAGGCGATGGTCGACCTCCAGCCCTGCGGCGGCACCCATGTGCGCCGCACCGGCGAGATCGGCCGCGTGGAGGTGCTGAAGATGGAAAGCAAGGGCAAGCAGAACCGGCGCATCCACATCGTGCTGGCGGAGGACGCGAAGTGAACGACATCGTCTCGACCGAATGGCTGGCCGCCGAACTCGGCCACCCCGACCTCGTGGTGCTGGACTGCACCCTGTTCCTGCCCAACGAGCCCGGCGACAAGTTCGAGGGCTTCCGCGCCGCCCACATCCCCGGCGCCCGCCTCTTCGACATCGACCTCTTCGCCGATCCCGACAGCGACCTGCCGCACATGGTCCCCACCCCCGCGCGCTTCGCCAAGCTCGCGGGCGCGCTCGGCATCTCCAACGGCAGCCGCGTCGTCTTCTACGACCAGCACGGGCTGCGCGCCTCCGCCCGCGGCTGGTGGCTCATGCGGCTGATGGGCCATGAGAACGCCTTCGTGCTGGATGGCGGCCTGCCCAAGTGGAAGCGCGAGGGCCACCCGGTCGAGCACGGCGAGGCCGGCCCGGCCCCCGCCGCCACCTTCGTCCCCGACTTCCGCGCCGACCGCCTGCGCGGAATCGGCGACATCAAGCGCATCGTGCGGCAAGGGGGCGGCGAGGCGCTGATCCTCGATGCCCGCGCGGCCGGCCGCTTCGACGGCACCGCGCCCGAACCCCGCGCTGGCCTGCCCTCCGGCCACATGCCCGGCGCCGCCAACATTGCCTTCACCGAACTGCTGACGCCCGACGGCACCATGCTGCCGCCCGATGCGCTCCGCGCCCGCTTCGAGCGGGCCGGCGCCGACGGCGAGCGCCCGGTCATCCTCTCCTGCGGCTCGGGCGTCACCGCCTGCGTGCTGGCCCTCGGCCTCGTCCGCGCCGGCCTGCCGGAGGGCGCCGTCTATGACGGGTCCTGGACCGAATGGGCGCTGCGCGCCGAAACCCCCAAGAGCACCAAGGACCCCGCCTGATGGCCGATCCCACCGACAAGCAGCTCGGCTTCGCCACCCGCATGTCCCACCACGGGCGCGCGGGCGCGAAGGCGCACGGCTTCGTCAACCCGCCCGTCCATCGCGGGTCCACCGTGCTCTTCCCGGATTGCGAGAGCCGGAAGTCCGCCGCCAAGCAGCGCTACGAACAGGTGCTGACCTACGGCACGGCCGGCGGGCCCACCCACCACATGCTGGAGGACATGATCGCCGAGATCGAGGGCGGCACCCGCGCGCTCATCGTCGGCACCGGCCTCGCGGCCGTCATGGTCCCGCTGCTCGCCTACCTGAAGGCCGGCGACCACTGCCTCATCCCGGACAGCGTCTACGGCCCCGCCCGCAACCTCGCGGACGGGCTGATGAAGGGCTGGGGCATCGAGACCACCTATTACGACCCCAACGTGGACGAGGCGGGGATGCGCGCCCTGATCCGCCCGAACACCAAGGTCGTCTATACGGAAAGCCCGGGCAGCCACACCTTCGAGGTGCAGGACATCCCGGCCATCGCCCGCGCCGCCCATGCGGCCGGCGCCAAGGTGCTGATGGACAACACCTGGGGCTTCTACAACTTCCAGCCTTTCGAGCACGGGGTGGACGTCTCCATCCAGGCGCTGACCAAGTACGCGGGCGGCCATTCCGACATCCTTCTCGGCAGCGTCGCCGTGAACACGCCCGAGGACTGGACGGTGGTGAAGACCGCCGCCAGCCAGCTCGGCCAGTTCGCGAGCCCCGACGACTGCTGGCTCTGCCTGCGCGGCCTGCGCACCCTGCCCGTGCGGCTGCGCCAGCAGGCCGAGGCCGGCCTGGTGGTCGCCCGCTGGCTGGAAGGCCGCCCCGAGGTGCTGCGCCTGCTGCACCCAGCGCTTCCTTCCCATCCCCAGCACGCCCTCTACGCCCGCGACTTCGCCGCGCCCTGCTCGCTCTTCGGCGTCGTCCTCCAGCCCCGCTACTCCGAGGCCGACGCGGAGGCGGTCTGCGACAACCTCGCCCTCTTCGGCATCGGCGCCTCCTGGGGCGGCTACGAGAGCCTGGCCCTCCCGACCGCGACCTCCATCACCCGCACCGCGAAGGACCCGGGCCTCGGCGGACCGGCCATCCGGATCCACATCGGGCTGGAGGAAACCGCAGACCTGATCGCCGACCTCGCCCAGGCCCTCGACCGGCTGCCCGGCTGATCCTGCGCCCCCGCCCGCTCAGGCCGGGCGGGGCGCTCCGGCGGGCTGCGGGGGGGACGCCGGCTCCGCAATCTCCGTTTCCGCACGCTCCTGCCGCCGGCCCAGCCAGTAGCTGAGCGCAAGCCACAGCACCGAAAGCGGCACCGCGACCACCGCGACCCCCGTCATCCCCAGCCCCAGCGCCGCAAGCCCCGCATAGGACCAGGACCCCACCTGGTCGCCTCCGCGATAAACCACGGTGTCGATGAAGTTCTTCGCCTTGTAGCGGTCCTCCCGCGGCACGGAGGTGAACAGCACCTCCCGCGTCGGCCGGGCCAGCGCGAAGTTGCTGACCCGCCGCAGCACCTGCACCGCCACGAACACGGCGACGGTGGGGGACGCGGCGAGCGCCGCGAAGCCCGCCACGCTGAACAGCGGCAGAGCGCAGAGCGTCAGCGCAACGCCCAGCCACCCCATCAGCCGGCCCGTCAGGAAGAGCTGGAACACGAGGGTGATCACGTTCACCCAGAAGTCGATGTCGGCGAAGAAGGCCGTGCGCGCCGCGCGGCTCGGGAAGTTCGCCTCCGCGATGGTCGCCTGCTGGAAGTAAAGGAAGGTGGAGGTGACGGAGTAGAACAGGATGAAGAAGGCGATCCCCAGCAGATAGGGGGAGCGGAAGGTGTGCGTCATGCCCGCGAAGATGCCGCCCCCCACCGCCCGGTGCGGATCATCCCCCTGGACCGGTTTCGCAAAGGCATCGCTGATCCGCGACAGCCTGCGCGACGCCAGCACCGCGACCTCCAGCAGGACGATCGAGGCCAGCAGCAGCCAGTTCTGTCCGACCTGCTCCACAAAGCCCGAGGTCAGGCCCGACCCCGCGATACCGCCCAGGGTGGCGCCGGCCGCCAGAAAGCCGAACAGCCTCTTTCCCTGCTCCGCGTCGAACACGTCCACCACGAAGGACCAGAAGACCGACACGACGAACAGGTTGAAGACCGAGATCCAGATAAAGAAGGCCCGCCCGATCCAGACATGCTGCTCGGGCGTCGAGACGCTGAGCAGGACCATGAAGAGGACCAGGTTCAGCATGAAGAAGCGGTAGGCGATCGCGATGAAGCGCTCCCGCGGGAAGCGCCGCACGGCGTAGGCGAAGAGCGGGTTCACCGCCAGCATCGCCACCAGCGTGCCCGTGAACAGCCAGGGCAGGTTCCGCACCCCGCCCGCCACCCCCAGCTCGTCCCGGATCGGCCGCAGCACGTAGTAGGCCAGGAACAGCGCGAAGACGTAGAGCCAGGACCAGCCCAGCGCCCGCGCCTCCGCCGGGCGAACATCGATCATCCGGCGCAGGATGCGGAACATCCAGCCGCCCTCCTCCGCAGCGGAGGAGGCGTCAGAGGGCATCGATGTACTGCTCCATCCGCCGGCGCAGCGCCGCGTCCGGCATGCGGCCCCGCGCCGCCATGAGGTTGTCGTCCACGTAGCGGGCCTGGGCCATGCCCGGGATCGCGCAGGTCACGGCCTCATGGGAGACGATGTATTTCAGCATGACCTGCGCCCAGGTCGTGCAGTCGATCTCGGCCGCCCAGTCCGGCAGCGGCTTGCCCTGGGTGGCCCGGAACACGCTGCCCCGCCCGAAGGGCAGGTTGACGAACACCGCCATGCCCCGGTCCCGCGCCAGCGGGATGATCCGGTCGGCCGCGTTCCGGTTGTCCAGCGCATAGTCAATCTGGATCGAATCCAGCGTTTCCCGGCGCATCATGGCCTCGAAGGCCTCGTATTGCCGGTCAAAGGAGGTGGTGGCACCGAGATAACGGATGCGCCCCGCCGCCTTCAGCTCGCGCAGCGTCGCCAGCTCGTCGGCGATGTCGCGCAGGTTGTGCACGGCGATCAGGTCGATCCGGTCCGTCCGCAGGTTGCGGAAGCACTGCTCGATCTGCGCCCGCCCCTGCTCCTTGTTGTCCACGGCCACCTTGGTGCAGACGAACATGGAGGGGCGGATGCTCAGGTCCGCCATCAGCCCGCCCATCACCGGCTCCGCCACCCCGTAGGTGGGCGAGGTGTCGAGCACCGTGCCGCCGAGCTGCTGGAAGCGCCGGAAGGTCTCGCGCAGCGGCGCGATGTCCTCCTCCGTCTTGGCGTCCTCGTAGCGCCTGGCGGAGCCGAGGCCGACCACCGGGATCATCTCCCCGGAGGAGGGGATCGGCTTGCGGATCAGCGCCGGCTGGGCCTGGACCCTGCCCGGAACGGCAAGGGCCGCGAGACCGGCCCCGGCGGCAAGGATGGTGCGGCGGTTGGCGTGCATGGCGTCGTCTCCCCGGGGGACGGGCCGCGGGATGCGGCCAGCGGCGTCGTGCCTTCAGCGGAGTGTGCCCATGGATCGGCGTTCCGCGAAACCGGCCGGGCAGAACTTGGTTGCGCCGCCCTCAGCCCCGCGTGCAATCCCCGCAGGTGCCCTCCACCTCCACCGTGGCGCGCAGCGGGCTGAACCCGGCGGCACGGGCGGCGGCCGTCACCGCCTGCGTCACGCTGTTGTCCGAAAGCTCCGCCGTGCGCCCGCACTTTCCGCAGATCAGGAACTGGTGGGGATGGTCGTGCTCATGCCCGTGCGGAGCCTCCATGCAGGGCAGGAAGGCGTTCAGCCGCTCGATCCGGTGGATCAGTCCCTGGGCCATCAGAAAGTCCAGGGCGCGGTAAACCGTGGGCGGCGCCGCGCCCGGCCGCTCGGCCCGCAGCCGGTCCAGCAGGGCATAGGCGCCGACAGGTTGCCCGGCCTCCAGCACCATCTCCAGCACGCGGCGCCGCAGCGGCGTGAGCTGGGCGCCCCGCCGCAGGCAGGAATCCTCGGCCTCGCGCAGGGCCGCCGCCTGGCCGGGTGCGCCAGCGGTCGGGGCGGGGTGATGGTCGCCGTGGGGCATCCGGTCCTCGGTGGCGGCGCGCGGGGGACACCGGCGCCTCTGCCACCTATATAGTCGGCATGGCCAAGCCCCCCAACCATCCCCCGCCCTGTCCACCCGGGCGCCCGGCCGGCATCCCCCCCTGGCACGCCCCCTCTCCCGAGGCCCGCGCCGCCTTCACCGCCGCGCTGAAGCCCGACGGCAAGGGCCTCGTCGCCGCCATCGCCCAGGCCCATGGCACGGGGGAGGTGCTGATGCTGGCCTGGATGAACGCCGAGGCGGTGGCTGAAACCCTGCAAACCGGCCGCGTCACCTACTACAGCCGCTCCCGCCGCGCCCTCTGGCGCAAGGGCGAGACCTCCGGCCAGGTGCAGCACCTGATCGACCTGCGGCTGGACTGCGACGGCGACGCGCTGCTCGCCACGGTCCACCAGGAGGGGGTCGCCTGCCACACCGGCCGCCGCTCCTGCTTCTCCTGGGGCCTGGAGGGGCAAGCGGTTAAGCCGCTGGAACCCGTGCTCGCGGCGCCGGCAACCCTCTACGGCGCCGGCTGAGCCGCCGGCCTCGATTGACGCCATCGTGCCACCGGGGCTTCCCTGGCTCCGGTTCAAACGGAAATCGGGGTACCTCATGCCGCTCACCATGCCGGAGGAGCTGATCCTCCTGATGCTGGACGACCGGACAGGACGGCTGAACGAAACCGCTGGCCCTGCCTCCGGCTACGCCCTCGCCGGCGCGATCCTGGCGGAACTGGCGCTGCGCAACCGCATCAACACCGAGCAAGGGCGCTTCCTCGTGACGGACGCGACCCCCACGGGCGATTCGCTGCTCGACCCCGTTCTCGCCCGCATCGCCGCCGATCCCGGCGCCACGGCGGACGTGCCCCATGACAGCCGCTGGTGGATCGAAACCCTGGCGGGCGAGGCCGACGCCTTCCGCGACGCCATCTTCGCCCGGCTGGTCGCCCACGGCATCCTTCGCGCGGAGGAAGGCCGCTTCCTCTGGATCTTCCCCGAGCGCCGCTACCCGATGATCTCCGACAGGGAGGAGCGCGAGGTGAAGGCGCGCCTGGCCGGCGTGATCTTCGACGACCACGTCCCCGATCACCGGGACAGCCTGCTGATCGGCTTGGCCCGTTCCGCCGGGTTGCTGACGCTGATCCTGGCGCCCGACGCGCTGGAGGCCGCCGAGCCGCGGATCGCCCAGGTGGCCGACATCGACGAGCTGAGCCGCTCCCTCGGCAATGCCGTGCGCGACATCTTCGTGGAGATGGCCCGCTACACGCCGATGATGTGACGTTTCAGCCGAAGCGCAGCTTCATCGCGAGGATAGAGGCCGAGAGCATCATCGTGGCCGCATTGGCCAGGATGATGCCGTTGCTGCCGATCAGCGGCCGGTAGGCCGGCCACAGCCCGACGCCCGTGCTGAACAGCAGCAGCATGGGCATGGACAGGTCGCAGGCCGACCGGCTTCGGTGCGTCCGCAGCACCTGGGGCACGAGGGCGACGGTGGTCAGGCCCCCCCGCCACAACGCCGAGCCACTCCACACCGTCCTCTGCCCGCCTCTCCCGCGCCCCTCCGCCGGCCACTTCCAAGGGCCGCCATCCCCGCCTATGCATGAGCCCATGCGGGACATCCATGGCCTGATCGGCAGCGCCCGGCGGCGCCGCGCGGCATGACACTTCTCTATGTCGTCGCGGGGGAATCCTCCGGCGACGTCCTCGGCGCACGCCTTGTCGCCCGCCTGCGAGAGGCACGCCCCGACCTCTCCTTCGCCGGCATCGGCGGCGAACGCATGGCGGAGCAGGGAGTGGAGAGCCTTTTCCCGATGCGCGAGCTGGCGCTGATGGGCCTGCTGGAGGTGCTGCCCAACATCCGCAACCTGACGCGCCGCATGGACCAGACGGTGGCCGAGATCACGGCGCGCCGCCCGGCCGCCCTGATCACCATCGACAGCCCCGGCTTCGCGCTGAGGATCGCGAAGCGGGTGAAGCCCCTCGGCATCCCCGTCATCCACTACGTCGCCCCCCAGGTCTGGGCCTGGCGCCAGGGACGGGTAAAGGAAATGGCGCATCGGCTGGACCGCATCCTCGCCCTGCTGCCCTTCGAAGCCCCTTTCTTCGAGCACGCCGGCATTCCCGTCACCTTTGTCGGCCATCCCGTGCTCGAAAGCGGAGCCGACCGGGGCGACGCCGCGCGCTTCCGCGCCCGCCACGCCATTGGCCCGGACGAGCAGGTGGTGCTGGTGATGCCAGGCAGCCGCCGCACGGAGGTCAGCCGGCTCCTGCCGATCTTCGGGGAAACGCTGCGGCTCCTGTCGGCCAGCCGGCCCGGCCTTCGCCCGGTGGTGCCGATCGCAGGCCCGGTGGAGGAGGCGGTGCGCTCCGCCGCCGCCGGCTGGAGCCCGGCCCCCATCCTGCTGCGCGGCGTCGAGGAAAAGCACGACGCCTTCGCCGCCGCCTCGGCCGGGCTGATCAAGTCCGGCACCTCATCGCTGGAGGTCGCCATGGCCGGCGTGCCGATGGTGGTGGGCTATCGCCTGAACCCCATCACCGCCTGGCTGATCCGCCGGATGGCGAAGGTGAAGTATGCCAGCATCGTCAACATCCTGGCCGACGAGGAGGTGATTCCCGAGCTGCTCCTGGAAGACTGCCGCCCGCCACGCCTCGCTGCCGTTTTGGGGCGCCTGCTGGCGGGTGAGGGCGTGGCGGCCCAGCGCGAGGGTTTCGCCCGCGTCATGTCCCTGCTTTCCCCACCCGGAGGCGGCAGCCCGAGCGAGGCCGCGGCCAGGGCCGTGCTGGACACGGTTGGGCCGGCACCCTGAACAAGAAAAGGGCCGCGGCTTGCGCCACGGCCCTCGTGATACGGCGTTTTTAAAGCCGGATCAGACCCGGGGCTTGGCCGAAGTGCCCGTCGTGGTGCCCGTCGTGGTGCTGGCCTTGCTGCCCGCGGTGCGGTCGTCCTCGACCTCCACCTCGGTGTGGCGGACGGTATCGGTGACGTTCTGCGTGCGCTCGCCGACCTCCTTGCGGATCACCAGCTCCTCCTTCACGCGCGCCTCCTTGGAGACGACCGCCTCCTCGCTGTGCTCCACCGCGTCGATCACCCGCTCGCGGAAGGCATCGTCGGCGGCAGACAGCGGCTGGTCCACGGCGCGCCGCTCAACCGAGACGTGCTCGTCATGCAGCGTGACGGATTCGCTGACCGGCGTCTCGACGATATAGGAGCGCACCCGCACCCGGCCGCGGTCGACCTCCCGCTTACCGATGCGGAGCTCCTCCTGCACCACCGGGATGCGCTCCTCGCTGGTGGCGGCTCCCGCCATGCGGCTGCCCGCCTGGTTGCCCGCTGCGGGCTGGGTGCCCATTCCGGCCGTCATGCCGGGCGCCGTCGGGCTGGCAACGCCCATCCCAGTTCCCATCGCCGGCGTGGAGGTGCCGCCCATCGTCGCGGCCCCTACGGCCGAGGACGTGTTCATGGCCATGCCCGTGCCTTCGGCATCATCCATGCGACCCGTCCAGCCGCCCGCGCGCCACTCGGCCTCGCGCGTGTCGAGATCGACGGCGCCATGGGATTCGAACACGTCGAGTGCGTGGTCCACAATGGTGTCGTCGACCTCTGCGGAGACCACGTAGCCACCGCGGCGAATGCCCTCGGCATAGGCCTGGCGGTCCTCGTCGGCGATGAAAAGGTCCTTCAGCGAGGCCCAGAGACCATGGTCGTTGCTCCCGGAGCCAGTCATGGAGCCACCCGCGGCGCTCCCCATCTCGCCGGTGTTGCCATGGATCGCAATGCGGCTGGCATCGATCCCGTCATGCGAGCGCAGATGGGAAGCGACGGCTTCCGCTTCGGCGCGGTCGTCGAAAAGGCCGGTGATCGTACGTGTCATATGGGCATTCCTTCATTGGCACCGCCGGTGGCGGCCGCATGGGTCAGGACGCGAAATCGTGGCGGAGGCAGCCCCTAGGGGAGCCGTTCCTCCGGAGGGGTGGGCACGCGCTCGACGGCGGCGTGCTGAACGCGGCGGGAAGCGGTGTGCTCCACGGCCTCCTCGCCATCCACCAGGCGGAGGTGAACCTCCTCCCGGAGCATCAGGCGCTTCTCGACGACGAGAACCTCCTCGACGACAGGAACGATGATCACGTTCCCTTCCTGCCGAACGGCGGGCGCCTCGGTCACCACCCGCCCGACCGGGCGGCGCTCGACCTCGGCGTAGCGGCTGCGAAGCGTCTCGCGGAGCACCTCCTCGACCACTTCGGTGGTCAGGGAAATGCGGACACGCCCGGTCTCCACCAGGCGCTTGCTCACCTGGAGCGTTTCCTCGACGAGAGGAATCACGGTTTCGGCAGTGGCCTCAGCCGTCATTGCAACCTCACCTCGGACTGTTCTGAAAACGGCCGATTCGTGAGGCAGTTGCGACGGACAGCGGAACGGTCGGCGCTTCGGCCCGCTACGCTCCGCGCTCTTCCTGCACGGCGTGCCGCTTCGGGCGGGCCTTGCGGCGCAGTTCCATCATCTCCGCTTCCTCCCGCACGGCGCTGCGCAGGATGGCCTCCTGCCCCCAGCGGTACTGCGGCGGGCAGGCGGTGCGCACGCCAAAGCGCGCAGCCGCGTTCATGGTGAAGGCCGGATCCACGAGGTGCGGCCGCGCCAGCGCGACAAGGTCGGCCCGCCCCGCGGCCAGGATGGTGTTCACCTGGTCCGCCGAGGTGATGCTGCCCACGCACATCGTGGCTACCTTGGCCTCGTTCCGGATCATGTCCGACCAGGGCACCTGGAACATGCGCCCGTAATGCGGCGCGCTATCGGCCACCGTCTGCCCGGTGGAGACATCGAGCAGGTCGCAGCCTTCCTCCGCGAAAGCGCGGGCGATGGCCAGCGTCTCGGCGTCCGTCACCCCGCCATCGGCCCAGTCGGTCGCGGACACGCGCACGCTCATCGGCCGGTCGGAGGGCCAGGCCGCCCGCAGGGCCCGGTAAACCTCCAGCGGATAGCGCAGCCGGTTCTCCAGGCTGCCGCCATAGGCGTCGGCGCGGCGGTTCAGCAGCGGCGAAAGGAAGCTCGCCAACAGGTAGCCATGGGCGCAGTGGAACTCCAGCATGTCGAAGCCCGCCCGCGCGCCGCGGACGGCAGCCGCCACGAAGTCGTCGCGCACGCGGTCCATCTCCGCGCGCGTGATCTCGCGCGGCACCTGGCTGTTCGGGAAGTAGGGAATCGCGCTTGCCGAGACGATCGGCCACCCGCCCTCCGGCAGGGGCTGGTCCATCCCCTCCCACATCAGCTTCGTCGCGCCCTTCTGCCCGGCATGGCCGAGCTGCAGCGCGATCCGGCTGCCGCCATGCGCGTGCACGAAATCGACGATGCGCTTCCACCCGGCCTCCTGCGCGTCGTTCCACAGCCCCGTGCAACCCGGCGTGATCCGCGCTTCCGGCGAGACGCAGGTCATCTCCGTGAAGATCAGCCCGGCGCCGCCCGTCGCGCGCGCGCCGTAGTGCATGAGGTGCCAGTCATCGGGCATCCCGTCCGTCGCCGAGTACTGGCACATCGGCGAGACGACCACGCGGTTCGCCAGTTCCATGCCCCTCAGGCGGAAGGGCTGGAACATCGGCGGCGCGCCCTTCACGGCCGGCAGGCCCTGCGCGCGCACCTCCTCCTCGAACAGCGCGCGCGATTCCTCCACGAACTCCGGCGCGCGCAGCGAAAGGTTCTCCCAGGTGATCGCCTTGGAGCGCGTCATCACCCCGAAGGCGAAGCGCGTCGCCGGCATGTCCCAGAACCGCGCGACGTGCTCGAACCACACGAGCGACACGTCCGCCGCGTGCTGGATCTTCTCCACCTCCTCGCGCCGCCCGCCCTCGAAGCGGGCCAGCGCCTCCTCCACCGTGCCGCCGCGCATGAAGGCGGCGTGCAGGTGGATGGCATCCTCCATCGCCAGCTTGGTACCGGACCCGATGGAGTAATGCGCCGTCGCCTTCGCATCCCCCAGCAGCACCACGTTGCCCTTCGACCACCGCGCGCAGCGCATCATCGGAAAGCGCCGCCACATGCTGCGGTTCGTGATGAGGCGGTGGCCCTCCAGCTCCTCCGCGAACACCTCCTCCATGAAAGCCGCGCTCGCGGCCTCGTCCATCGCGCCGAGCCCGGCGCGCTCGAAGGTCCCGGGATCGGTCTCCAGCACCCAGGTGCTGGCATTCGCCTCGTACTGGTAGCAGTGCGCGATGAAGATGCCCTCGGGCCGCTCCTTGAAGAAGAAGGTGAAGGCGTCGAAGGGCCGGGTGCTGCCCATCCAGGCGAAGCGGTTGGGCCGCAGGTCCACGGTCGGCGCGAAGTGCTCCAGGTCGCGCTGCCGCACGGGGCTGTTGATGCCATCGGCCGCCACCACGAGGTCGGCATCCGGGAAGTCCTCCGGCATCGCCTCCCGCCCGAACTCCAGCTCGACCCCAAGCTCGCGCGCACGCTCCTGCAGCAGCATCAGCAAGGTGCGGCGGGAACAGCCGCAGAAGCCGTTTCCGCCGATCCGGTGGGTCGCCACCCCGTTGCCGCGCTTGGCCACGATCTCGATGTCGTCCCAGTAGGCGAAGGCCTCGGTGATCGCCTCGTAGGACTCCCGGTCCGCCCGCTCGAAGGTTTCCAGCGTCTGGTCGCTGAACACCACGCCGAACCCGAAGGTGTCGTCCGCCCGGTTGCGCTCCACCACGGTGATCCGCGCCTCCGGCCGGTCGCGCTTCATCAGGATGGCGAAGTAGAGCCCGGCGGGGCCGCCGCCGATGACCGCGATCCGCATGGGATGTCTCCTGGGGTGCCCGGGTATGAGATAGTTTAGGCTTCAAGCTTTCAAGGTTTCAACGGGCGCTTGCGGCAGGCCGCCGAATTCCTTTAGGCTTCAAGGATCATGAACGGCATCACCGGGCGCCATGCGATCGTGACGGGCGGCGGCACGGGCATCGGCCTGGCGGTCGCGGCCGCCCTCACCCGCGCCGGTGCCCGCGTGACCGTCACCGGGCGCCGCGAGGCCCCGCTCCGCGCCGCCGTGGAGGCGGGCCACGCCGCCGGCTTCGAGCTGGCGGACGTCACCGAGCCCGGCGCCTTCGCCGCCGCCCTTTCCCGCGCCGGCACCCCCGCCATCCTCGTCAACGCCGCCGGCGCCGCCGAGAGCGCTCCCTTCCTCCGCACCGACGACGCCTTGTGGGAGCGGATGCTGCGCGTGAACCTCCTCGGCGCCGCCGCCTCCACCCGCGCCGCCCTTCCCGCCATGCTGGACGCCGGCTGGGGCCGGGTGGTCAACGTCGCCTCCACCGCCGCGCTGCGCGGCTACCCCTATGTCACGGCCTACGCGGCCGCCAAGCACGGCCTTCTGGGCCTGACCCGCGCCCTGGCGCTGGAGGTGGCCACCAGGGGCATCACCGTGAACGCCGTCTGCCCCGGCTTCACCGACACCGACATCGTGTCGGAGAGCGTCGCCCGGATCGTCGCGAAAACCGGCCGCAGCGAGGCCGACGCCCGCGCCGAACTCGCCCGCCACAACCCCCAGGCCCGCCTGGTCCGGCCGGAGGAAGTGGCCGCCACCGTCGCCTTCCTCTGCTCGGACGCCGCAAGCGCCGTCAACGGCCGCGCCATCGCGGTGGACGGGGGCGAGGTCCCATGACCCCCGACACCCATGTGGACGCCGAGACGGCGCTGGACCACGCCCCCGCCGGCCACAAGGACGACCTCCGCCTCTGGCTGCGCATGCTTTCCTGCGCCCGGCTGATCGAGGGCGAGGTGCGCCGGCGGCTCCGCCTCCGCTTCGACACCACCCTCCCCCGCTTCGACTTCCTGGCGCAGCTGGAACGGGCGCCGGATGGCCTGACTCCCGGCGACATCAGCCGCCGCATGATGGTCACGGGCGGCAACGTCACCGGCCTCGCTTCACGGCTGGAGGAGGAGGGCCTGATCGAGCGCCGCGCCGTTCGCGAGGATCGCCGCGCCGTCACCCTGCGCCTGACGCCCCAGGGCCGCCGCGAATTCGCCCGCCAGTCCGCCGCGCACGAGGAATGGGTCGCCGAACTCCTCGGCGCCCTTTCCCCGAACGACCGCGCGGCGCTGCTGCGCCTGCTCGACCGCACGCGCCGCGGCGTCCGCGCCGCCATCTCGGAAGGCATGCCATGAGCCTGAGGCATTTCGACGCGCAGCATGTGCGCCTCACGGTGGAGGGCCGCGTCGCCTCCATCCTGCTCGACCGCCCCGAGCGCAAGAACCCGCTGACCTTCGACTCCTATGCCGAACTCGTCGCGATCTTCCGCGCCGCCATACAGGACGAGACGGTCGGCGCCTTCGTCCTTTCCGGCGCCGGCGGCAACTTCTGCTCGGGCGGGGACGTGCACGAGATCATCGGCCCCCTGCTGGACCGCGACACCAGGGGCCTCATGCAGTTCACCGCCATGACCGGCGACCTGGTGAAGGCCATGCGCGCCTGCCCGCAGCCGATCGTCGCGGCGGTGGACGGCATCGCGGCCGGCGCCGGTGCCATCATGGCCATGGCGTCCGACATGCGGCTCGCCACGCCCCGCGCCAAGGTCGCCTTCCTGTTCAACCGCGTCGGCCTTGCCGGCTGCGACATGGGCGCCTGCGCGATCCTGCCCCGCATCATCGGCCAGGGCCGCGCCTCCGAGCTGCTCTACACCGGCCGTTCCATGTCCGCGCAGGAAGGGCTGGACTGGGGCTTCTTCTCCCGCGCCATGGAGCCCGAACTGCTGGCGGAAGCCGCCGCCAACCTCGCCAGGCAGGTGACGGAAGGCCCCGGCTTCGCCAACGCCATGACCAAGCGGATGCTGGCCATGGAATGGTCCATGTCCGTCGAGCAGGCGATCGAGGCCGAGGCCGTCGCCCAGGCGCTCTGCATGACCACCAGGGACTTCCGCCGCGCCTATGACGCCTTCGTGGCGAAGCAGCGCCCGGTTTTCGAGGGCAACTGATGGCCGACCGCGACTTCCTCCTCTGGCCGTTCCTGGAGCCCAGCCACCGCGCCTGGGCGGAGGAGGTCGAGGCCTGGGCGGGCGCCCATGCCGAACGCCTCTCCGCGGGCGACACCGACACCGCCGTGCGGAACCTCACCCGCGCCATGGGCGAGGCCGGGCTTCTCCGCGTCGCCGTGCCCGAGGATGGCCGCCTCGATGTCCGCGCCCTCTGCATCGCCCGCGAAACCCTGGCCCGCCACTCCGGCCTGGCGGACTTCGCCTTCGCCATGGCCGGCCTCGGCACCGGTTCCGTCACCCTTTTCGGCGACCCCGCGCTGAAGCGCGACACGCTGCCGGCCGCCCGCGCCGGAGCCGCCCTGGCCGCCTTCGCCCTCAGCGAGCCGGAGGCCGGCTCCGACGTGGCGGCGCTGGCCACCACCGCCACGCGCGACGGCAACGCCCACTGGCGGATCGACGGCTCCAAGACCTGGATCAGCAACGGCGGCATCGCCGGCACCTACGTGGTCTTCGCCCGCACCGGGGAGGCCCCCGGCGCCCGCGGCCTCACCGCCTTCCTTGTCCCCGCCGACACGCCCGGTCTCTCGATCGTCGAGCGCATCGAGGTCTCCGCCCCCCATCCCCTCGCCACGCTCCGCTTCGACGGCATGCGCGTGCCCGACACCCACCGCCTCGGCCAGCCGGGCGACGGCTTCAAGGTCGCCATGGCGACCCTGGACGTTTTTCGCGCCACCGTCGGCGCCGCCGCACTCGGCTTCGCCCGCCACGCACTGGACCTCACCGTCGCCCGCGCCTCCAACCGCAGCCTCTTCGGCGGCCCCCTGTTCGACCAGCAGATGACCCAGGCCGCCATCGCCGAGAGCGCGGTGGACGTCGAAACCTCCGCGCTCCTTGTCTATCGCGCCGCCTGGCTGAAGGATTCCGGCACCCCCCGCGTCTCGCGCGAGGCTTCCATGGCCAAGCTGCACGCCACCGAATCCGCCCAGCGCGTCGCCGACCGCTGCGTCCAGATCCACGGGGGGCACGGCGTCGTTCGCGACCACCCGGCCGAAAAACTCTACCGGGAGGTTCGCGCGCTGCGCGTCTACGAGGGCGCCAGCGAGGTCCAGCGGATCATCATCGCGCGTGCCGAAAGGGACCGCGCGAAGGGAGCGGCATGATGGACACCAATCTTCCCCAGGACGACTGGTCCGGTGCCACGCCCGACCTCGCGCCCAGCGGGCACATCGACACCTTCCCGCGCGACAGCCTTCCCCCGCGCGAGGAGTGGCCCGAACTCCTCTTCGACCTGCCGGACTACCGCTACCCCCAGCGCCTGAACTGCGCCGTCGAGCTCCTGGACCGCAACGTCGAGCGCGGCCGCGGCGACCACCCCGCCATCATCACGCCCGACGAAACCCTCACCTATCGCGAACTGCAGGACCGGGTGGACCGGATCTGCAACGTGCTCACCCGCGACCTCGGCATGATCCCGGGCAACCGCGTGATGCTCCGCAGCGCCAACAACGCCTGGATGACCGCCACCTACCTCGCCGTGCTCAAGGCCGGCGGCGTGGTGGTCGCCACCATGCCCCTGCTCCGCGCCAGGGAACTCGGGCAGATGCTGGAGAAGGCGCGGATCACCCACGCCCTCTGCGACGTGAGGCTGAGGGACGAGATGGATAAGGCGGCCGCCGAGGCGCCGCTCCTGCAACACGTCGCCTTCTGGGGCAATGGCGATCTCGAATCCCGCTGCGCCGCCCAGCCCCCCGGCTTCGCCGCCTGCGACACCGCCGCCGACGACGTCTGCCTCATCGGCTTCACCTCCGGAACCACGGGCCTCCCCAAGGGCACCATGCATTTCCACCGGGACATGCTGGCCATCTGCGACGGCTATTCCCGCCACGTCCTCCGCCCCACGCCCGAGGACCGCTTCATCGGCTCCGCCCCGCTCGCCTTCACCTTCGGCCTGGGCGGCCTCGTCCTGTTTCCCTTCCGCATCGGCGCGACCGGCATCCTGCTGGAGCGCGCGGGCCCGGACGAGCTTCTCCCGGCCATCGAGAAGCACCGCGCCACCATCTGCTTCACCGCCCCCACCGCCTACCGCGTCATGGCCGGCAAGGTGCCGGGCTTCGACATCTCCTCCCTCCGCAAATGCGTCTCCGCCGGGGAAACCCTGCCCCGCGCCATCTTCGACGCCTGGGAGGCCGCGACGGGCCTGCGGCTGATGGATGGGATCGGCGGCACGGAGATGCTGCACATCTTCATCGCGGCGCCGGAGGAAACGCTGCGGCCGGGCTGCACGGGCATCCCCGTCCCCGGCTACCAGGCCCGCGTGATCGACCGCGACGGGAAGGAGGTGCCCCGCGGCACCCCCGGCTGGCTCGCCATCCGCGGCCCCATCGGCTGCCGCTACCTCGCCGATCCCCGCCAGGCCGACTACGTCCGCCATGGCTGGAACATCCCCGGCGATGTCTACATCCAGGACGAGGACGGCTACTTCCGCTACCAGGGCCGCGGCGACGACATGATCGTGGCCGCGGGCTACAACATCGCCGGCCCCGAGGTGGAGGGCGCGCTGCTCACCCACCCCGCCGTCCGCGAATGCGGCGTCGTCGCCGCCCCCGACGGCAAGGGCGGAACCGTGGTGAAGGCCTATGTGGCGCTGAAGCCCGAATACTTCGGCAACGAGGACATGGTGAGAGCGCTGCAGGAGCACGTCCGCGCGGAGATCGCCCCCTACAAGGCACCCCGCGTCATCGAGTTCCTGGACGCCATGCCGCGCACCGAATCGGGCAAGCTCCAGCGCTTCGCTCTCCGCAAGATGGCCAGCGCTTGACGCGCCCCACCCCCGTTCCGGCCTCCGCCCTGCCTTCCGCCGCCTTCCGAGCGGCGCTGCGGGTGCGCTTCGGCGACTGCGACCCGGCCGGGATCGTCTTCTTCCCCAACTGGTTCGTCATGGCCAATGCCGCCATCGAGGACCTCTTCCGCGAGCGCCTCGGGATCGACTTCCACCACCTCCACGGCACGCGCGGCATCGGCACCGGCTTTGTCCACGCCGCCGCCACCTTCATGCGCCCGGGCGCCATGGGGGACGAGGTGGCGCTGACCCCCCTGATCCGGCGCATCGGCGGCGCCTCCTACGCGCTCGACCTCCACATCCACCGCGGCGAGGAGGAGTTGGCCCGCCTGGACCTCGTCACCGCCACCACCGACCTTGCCAGCCGCACCAGCGTGCCGGTGCCGCCCGACCTTCGCGCGGCCCTTCTGCGCTATCAGGCGGAATGCGGCCCGGGCCAGGAGAACACCCCATGAGCGGCAAGCTCGACATCCTCCAGCCGCCCGGCTGGCCCGCCCCGCGCGGCTATTCCAACGGGATCGCCGGGCGCGGCCGCGTGGTGCTGGTGGGTGGCCAGATCGGCTGGGACGAGCAGGGCCGCTTCGCCGAAGGGTTCGTCGCCCAGGCCGAGCAGGCGTTGCGCAACATCCTGGCGGTGCTGGCCGAGGCCGGCGCCGGCCCCGAGCACATCGGCCGCCTCACCTGGTTCGTGGTGGACATGGCCGAGTACCGCGCCTGCCTGCCCGAGCTGGGCCGCGCCTACCGCTCCGTGATGGGCCGCAACTTCCCGGCCATGGCGCTGCTCGGCATCTCCGCGCTGGCCGAGCCGGATGCGCGGCTGGAGATCGAGGCCACCGCCATCCTGCCGGACTGAGGAACCGCGACCGGCCCGGAGGGCAACTCCCGCTCCGCCGCGCAGGAGCAGACCACCTGCCCGTCGCCCAGGCGGTTCGGCACGGTCGGCTCCCCGCAATGCGGGCATTCGCGCACGCTCTCCATGCCGGTCTCTCCTTGCTGGCCGCGCTCCATCCGGGAAAGAACGCGGCCGGGCAGAATAGGAAGCGCACCGGGCCGCCTTGCCCGTGCGGCGGCCCGGTGCGAATGTCCGGCCGCCGCCGGGGGCCCCCTCCCGGCCCCCTCTACGAGCGGGCCCTGCCCGAACACCCTTTTCCCTGCGGGCACGTGCCCGCCCAGTGAGCCTGCGAGGACCGGAATGGCCAAGATCAAGGTGAAGACCCCCGTCGTGGAGATGGACGGGGATGAGATGACGCGGATCATCTGGGGCTTCATCAAGGAGAAGCTGATCCTTCCGTACCTCGACGTCGACCTGAAGTACTACGACCTCGGCATCGAATACCGCGACCAGACCGACGACCAGGTGACGGTCGACGCCGCCAACGCCACCAAGCAGTACGGCGTGGGCGTGAAGTGCGCGACGATCACCCCGGACGAGGCGCGGGTGAAGGAGTTCAACCTCAAGAAGATGTGGCGCTCCCCCAACGGGACGATCCGCAACATCCTCGACGGCACGATCTTCCGCGAGCCCATCATCTGCCAGAACGTGCCCCGCTTGGTCCCGCACTGGTCCAAGCCGATCGTCGTCGGCCGCCACGCCTATGGCGACATCTACCGCGCGGTGGAGATGAAGATCCCCGGCGCCGGCAAGGTCAGCATGACCTACACGCCCGAGGGCGGCGGCGCCCCCGTCGAGATCGGCGACTTCCCCTTCAAGGCGCCCGGCGTCTTCATGGGCCAGCACAACCTGAACGCCTCGATCGAGGGCTTCGCCCGCGCCTCCTTCAACTACGGCCTGGCCCGCAACTTCTCGGTCTACTTCAGCCACAAGAACACGATCCTCAAGGCCTATGACGGCCAGTTCAAGGACATCTTCCGCGCCATCTACGACGCCGACTTCAAGGCGGAGTTCGAGAAGCGTGGCCTGACCTACGAGGACCGCCTGATCGACGACATGGTCGCCTCCGCGCTGAAGTGGGAAGGCGGCTACATCTGGGCCTGCAAGAACTACGACGGCGACGTGCAGTCCGACATCGTGGCCCAGGGCTTCGGCTCGCTGGGGCTGATGACCTCCGTGCTGCTCTCCCCCGACGGCAACACCGTCGAGTCGGAAGCCGCCCACGGCACCGTCACGCGCCATTACCGCGAGCACCAGAAGGGCCGGGAGACGAGCACCAACCCGATCGCCTCCATCTTCGCCTGGACGCGCGGCCTGGCCTATCGCGGCAAGTTCGACAACACGCCCGACGTGGTCGAGTTCGCCGATGCCCTCGAGCGCGTCTGCGTCGAGACGGTCGAGGCCGGCCACATGACCAAGGACCTCGCCATTCTGATCGGCAAGGACCAGCCCTGGCTCAACACCCAGGCCTTCCTCGCCAAGCTGGACGAGAACCTGCAGAAGGCCCGCGGCTGAACCCAGCGCGCCGCGCGATCCGGAGGGGGCGGGCGCCGCAAGGGCCCGCCCCCTTTCCGTTCATGGCCCCGATCTTGGAAGCCACCGGAGGAAGATGACCATGCCCGGCTTCCTGACCACCCTCGACCTGCTGGCCCTCCTGGTCTTCGTCCTCTGCTGGGTCGGCTACGCGACGCTCGTGGACCGCGTCCCCTCCATCCGCCGCCGCAGCGTCATCCACGCCATGGACGAGCACCGCCGCCGCTGGCTCGCCGCCGCCATTCCCAAGGACAACCGGATCGCCGACGTCGCCATCGTCGGCAACCTCATGTCCTCCACCTCCTTCCTCGCCAACACCTGCATCTTCATCATCGGCGGCGCCATGGCCCTCCTCGCCTCGCCCGAGACCGGGCGGCGCGTGCTCGGCGCCATGCCTTTCGCCGAGGGCGCGCTGACCGACGGCGGCTGGGAGGCGCGCATCCTCCTCATCCTGCTCATCTTCGTCCGCGCCTTCTTTGAGCTGACCTGGGCGCTCCGCCAGTTCAACTACGGCTCCATCCTGCTCGGCGGCCTCGGCCGGACCGAAGCCGCGCGCCCGGCCGCCGAGGTCGCGGCCCAGGTGGTGAACCGCGCCGCCCGCCACTTCAACACGGGCCTGCGCGCCTATTACTTCGGACTGGCCGTGCTCGCCTGGATGGTCCACCCGGTCGCCTTCATGCTGGCCTCGCTCTGGGTGGTTTCGGAACTCCACCGGCGGGAGTTCCGCTCCGCCGTGCAGGCGGCCCTGGCCGAGGGAGGCTGACGGCGCCGCCCCGGAGTGACCCAGCCAGGAGAACCGGATGCCGCAACTCATTCTCGGATGGCTCCTGCCGGAGGAGGAGCGCGCGGCCCTGCTCGCCGTGGTCGCGCCCCGCTACCCCCGGGTCGTGGCGCACCACGTCACCCTCCGGCCCGGCCTGCGCAAGGACCACCCCCTGCCCGCGGAAACAACAGGCCGGGTGGTCGGCACAGCCGATGACGGCCGGGGCGTCCAGGCGCTGGTGGTGGAGATCGGCGGCACCACGAACCGGCCGGGCGGCTCCACGTACCACATCACCTGGTCGCTCGGACTTGGCCGCAAGCCCGTGGAAAGCAACGACGTCATCCGCGAGCATGGCTGGATGCCCCTGGCCCCTCCCCGCCCCATCCGCCTCCGGCCGGCCGTTTTCGGCCCCGGGCGGTAGCAGGAGCAACGGCCGGGATCAGATCCCGCGCGGCGCCTCCCCGATGAAGCCCAGCTCGCGCAACGCGGCGGTGGACCGCTCCGCGGAGACATGGTGCACGAAGATGCCGCCCTTGGCCTCCCATCCCTCCCGGGCCGAGGCGCGGTCATCCAGCAGCACATGCCCCGGCCCCGACCAGCGCGGCTTCTCCCGGCTCATGCAGGTGATGACCGGCACATGCGCCCCCAGCATCCGCGCCACCCAGCGCGCCTTCTGCGCCGGCGCCCACTGGCCCAGCGGCAGCCCCGTCAGGATGGTCGGATGGTGGGGCTCGCAGAAGCGCCAGAGCGCCTCCGCATCGTGCATGAACTCCAGCGTGTCGAAGAAGGCGGGCGCGCGGGACAGCGCCGCCCACATGGTCTTCAGCGGCAGGTCCTCCGGCCGGCGCCCGGTCACGGCCACCACGCCACGGTCGAAATCCGCCAGCACGCCGTCAAGGTCGACGAAAAGCTTCAAGCCGCCGCGGGCGGACGGAGCGTCCGCGCCGCCGCGGGCGGACGGCGCATTCGCACCACCGCGGGCGGACGGCGCATTCGCGCCACCGCGGGCGGACGGCGCCGTCACGCCGCCGCGTGCTGCTCGCGCAGCTTCAGGAACTTCAGCGTCGGCCATTCCTCCTCGGCCCGGTTCCGCCGCCAGTCGCTGGTGAAGAAGGCCACCAGCGCCCCGTCATGGTCCTCTGCCGTGTCGTGCGGCGCGGATTGCCGGAATCCGTCCATCGCCGCCTTATCCTCGGACACCACCCAGCGCATCATCCCCCAGGGCGTGCTCTCGTAGCGGCTGGGCACCGAGTATTCCGCCTTCAGCCGCTCCGCCAGCACGTCGAGCTGCAGCGCGCCCACCACGCCCACCACCGGCGGCGTGCCGTCCAGCGGGCGGAACAACTGCACCACCCCCTCCTCGGCCAGCTGCTCCAGCGCGGTGCGCAGCTTCTTGCCGACCATCGCGTCCTCGATCATCACGCGCCGCAGGATCTCCGGCGCGAAGCTCGGCACGCCCCGGAAGTTCAGCGCCTCCCCCTCGGTCAGCGTGTCGCCGATGCGGAGGATGCCGTGGTTGGCGATCCCCACCACGTCCCCCGGCCAGGCCTCCTGGGCCACCTGCCGGTCCTGGGCGAAGAAGAACAGCGGCGCGTTCACCGGCACCTGCTTCCCCGTGCGGGTCTGCCGCAGCCGCATGCCCTTCTCCAGCCGCCCGGAGCAGATGCGGAGGAAGGCCACGCGGTCCCGGTGGTTGGGGTCCATGTTCGCCTGGATCTTGAACACGAAGCCCGTCAGCGCCGGCTCCTCCGGCCGAACCCGGCGCGTGTCGGCGGGCCGCGCGCCCGGATGGGGGGCGAAGCGCGCCAGCCCCTCCAGCAGGTGCCCGATCCCGAAGTCCCGCAGCGCCGAGCCGAAATAGACCGGCGTCATCGTTCCCTGGCGGAAGGCCTCCAGGTCGAAGGCCGGGAAGGCCCCTGCCAGCTCCGCGCCCTCGCGCAGCGCCTCCGCCTCGGCCGCCGGCACCAGCCTGTCGATCTGCGGATCGTCCAGCCCGGACAGCTTCACCGGCCCCGAGCCCTCGGCCAGCAGGTGAAGCGCCGGCTCCAGCATGTCGTAGGTGCCCAGGAACCCCCGCCCCGACCCCACCGGCCAGGCCGCCGGGGTCACGTCCAGCGCCAGCGTCTTCTCGATCTCGTCCAGCAACTCGAAGACGTCCCGGCTCTCGCGGTCCATCTTGTTGATGAAGGTGATGATGGGGATGTCGCGCAGGCGGCACACCTCGAACAGCTTGCGCGTCTGCGCCTCGATGCCCTTGGCCGCGTCGATCACCATCACCGCCGCGTCCACGGCGGTCAGCGTCCGGTAGGTGTCCTCCGAAAAGTCCTCGTGGCCCGGCGTGTCCAGCAGGTTGAACACCACCCCGTCCCGCTCGAAGGTCATCACGGAGGTCGCGACCGAGATGCCGCGGTCCTGCTCGATCTTCATCCAGTCCGAGCGCGTCCGCCGCCGGTCGCCCTTGGCCCGGACCTGCCCGGCCAGCTGGATGGCGCCGCCGCGCAGCAGCAGCTTCTCCGTCAGCGTCGTCTTGCCGGCATCCGGGTGGGCGATGATGGCGAAGGCCCGGCGCCGCGCGGCCTCGCGCGCCACCTGGGCGCTGCCGGCATCCGCCGGCGCAGACTGGAGGGCCTCGATGGGGGTGGTCTGGTCCATCAGCGTTATCTGGCTGTGTTGCGGCCCCGGCGCAACAACCGCCTTCTCATGCCTGCCTCAGCCATAGCGCCGGCGAAGCTGGTTCAGCCCCACGGTCATCAGCGCCCCGAACAGCATCACCGCCGTCACCGGTCGCGGCGTGCCATCGGCGAAGAGGCCCACCGCCGTGCTGCCGAGCGCTGCCACCGCGAACTGGATGGTGCCGAGCAGCGCGGAAGCCGTGCCCGCGCGCTGCCCGTGCCGTGCCAGCGCCCCCACGGCCGAGTTGGGCAGCACCAGGCTGCTGGCGGTCAGCATCAGCACGATCGGCGGGAAGATGCCCCAGATCCCGCCCCATCCCGTCCAGGCCAGCACCGCCAGCAGCAGGGCGGCGGCAAAAACGCCCGAGGAGGCCGCCGTAAGCACCCGCCCCGGCCGGAAACGCGCTGCCAGCATGGGGTTGAGCTGCGCGCCGCCGATGAACCCCGCCGCCGAAGCGCCGAAGATCACCGCGAACTGCCCGGGCGTGATGCCGAAATGCTCGATGTAGATGGCGGGAGCCCCGCTGATATAGGCGAACACCACGAACATCACGGCCGCCCCGAGCAACGCGTGGGTCATGAAGACCGGCTCCGACAGCACGCGCCCGTAGCCCCGCAGCAGGCCCCAGAGGCCCTGGCGCAGCCGCCGCTCCACCGGCAGCGTGTCCGGCAGGAGGCGCCAGACCAGGAGACAGGACAGCGCGCCATAGCCCGCCATGATCCAGAAGATGGAGCGCCACCCGGCCACCCCCAGCAGCAGCCCGCCCAGCGAGGGCGCCAGGATCGGCGCCGCGCCCATCACCAGGATGAGGCGCGACATCAGCCGGGCCGCCTCCAGCCCCGTCGCCAGGTCACGCACCACCGCCCGCGGAATCACCGCGCTGGCCGAAGCGCCGAAGGCTGCCAGCCCGCGGAACACCGCGAGCCATCCCATGTCGGGCGCCAGCGCGCAGCCGATGGAGGCGAAGGTATAGACCACCGTCCCCACGATCAGCGGGCCGCGCCGCCCGAAGCGGTCCGACAGGCTTCCCTGCGTCACCTGCCCCACCGCGAGCCCGATGAACCAGGTGGCCAGGGTGAGCTGGGCGCTGCCCGGCCCCGTGCGGAACTGCGCCTCGATGGTCGGAAAGGCCGGCAGGTACATGTCGGTGGAGATCGGGTTGATCGCCGTCAGAAAGCCGAGGAGCAGGGGGAGCCAGGACGGCATGGGATCCTTCGCAGGGGTCGTGGCGTCCTTGCTGCGCCGCAGCAAGCCCATTTGGAAGCCCCTTCCACACCTCGCGCCGCAAGTTTTTCACGAAGGGTGCTTCGACCACCGCCCGCTTGCGAACGATTATCATTTTCGTCAGAGTGCCGGAGCGCCCATCACGGAGACCAGACCCATGACCACCCGCGGCCTTCCCCACTGGCCCTGGAACGGCGCCGCCCCCGAGGACCTGCCGCCCGCCGAGGCCGTTCTTCTGGAAGCTTGCCGCGCCTGGGTGGAGGCAACCCGCGAAGGCCGCGCGCCCCTGCCGGCACTGCGCCTGCCCATGGTCACGGAGGGGGTCGAATCCGCGGCCCCCGCGCTGGACGCCCTCCTCCGTGGCCTGGCCTGCCCGGGTTCCATGGGATGCCGCCTCTGCCCACGCCTCACCCCGGCCGAGGGAGCGCTCCTGATGGGGCTGGGCCTCGCCCAGCGCGCCACCCGGCGCGAGGCCCTTGCGGCCTTCCTCCGCCTCGCGCCGCCGGGCGCCGCCTATGCCGCCATGGGCCCGGCCCTCGCGGTCGGCATGGCGATGCGCCGCGCGGGCCTGCTGCTGGCCCACCCGCTGCGCGCCAACTCCTGAAGCGCGGAACGCCGCCGGTTCACCCCGGCGGCGCTTCCTTCACCAGCGGCGGGACTGCCCGCAATCCAGGTGGACGAAGCCGTCCCGCCGGTAGAGCCCCACGCCGCCCAGCCCCATCGAGGCCGCAAGCCGCGCCATGCCCATGGATTCCCGCCCGGGCAGGCGCATGTCCCCGGCCATGCCGGACATGTGCAACGAAACGGTCGAAACGCGCGACGACTGGTGGCGGATCGCCGCATTGGTTTCCGGCGCGCGGTAGCCGCTGATCACCTCGAAGGCCTCCGTGGCCTCCATCCGCGCCGCCACCGCGTTCATCACGTCGAACAGGCGCGGGTCCATTGGCGTGACCTCCTCGCGCGACAGGTCGCGGAACACCCAGTCCAGCCGACTCAGCGCATCCGTCACGTAGCGCCCATCGGCAAAATAAACGCCCGAGAAGGAGTCGCTGGTGTAGGCGCGCCGCACCGTCAACCGCCGCGTTCCTCGCACCGCCTGCGCCTCCGCCTGTCCCGGCACGGTGGCGCAGGCCAGCAACCCGAGGCCCGCTCCGAGCAGCGAGCGCCGCCCCAGCCCGGTGGCCGCGCAGCAGTCGCAACCCGGCTCATGCGGCCGGCCGCCCGAGAGAACGCGGATCACCGCACCACTCCCCCGGCCGAGGCCACGCGCGTGCCCACCCGGTCCATCTCCCGGGCATAGGCGGCGTCCAGCCCATAGATGTCCGGCCGCACCCGCGCCCGCCCGGCCTCCAGCGTCACGGTGCTGTAGTGCAGGCGGACGGGCAGGGAGCGCCGCAGCGACACGCCCTGGGTCTGCTTGCTGTCATAGACGCGCTGGACGCGCGCCGCGTCCCAGCCCGTTCCCTCCAGCACGACGTTGAGCAGCGCATCCGGCTGCGCCAGCCGGATGCAGCCGGAGGAGAAGGCCCGGTCCGGCCTGTTGAACAGGCTGCGGTCCGGGGTGTCGTGCAGGTAGATGTCGTCTGAATTCGGCATGATGAACTTGATCCGTCCGAGCGCGTTGCCGTCGCCGGCGTCCTGTCGGATGAGGTAGGGAAAGCGGTCCGCCCGCACGGCGGACCAATCCACGCTGGCGGGATCGACCTGCACGCGCTCGCCGCCCACCACGGAGTAGAGGCGGAAGCCCTTCGCGGTCATTCCCGCCGGGTCGCGGCGGAAGCGGGGCAGCAGGTCCTCGCGCGCGTTGCGCTCCGGCACGCCCCAGGTCGGGTTGAACTGCACGGTGGTCAAGCGGGCGCGCATGGGTGGCGTGGCCCGCGCCGGCTTGCCGACGATCACGTTCATCTTCAGCAGCACCCGCTCGCCTTCCTGCACGGAAAGCAGGAAGTCGGGGATGTTCACCTCGATCCGGCGCTCGTCGCCCGGCCGCGCGGCGTTGCGCCGCATGTCCAGCGCCGTGCGGAGCTGCGCGACCCGCGCCGTGGCCGGACGGTTCAGCAGCCCCTGGCTGATCGCGCCCACGCGCCCATCGGCCTCCAGCCCGCTCGCCGCCTGCCAGCGGCGCACCGCCGCCTCCAGCGCGGCGTCATAGGTGGCACCGCCATCCCGCGCCGCGGCCAGCACCGGGTCCTCGGCGCGCAGCCGTGCGCGAAGCACGGGAATGCGCACCACGTCCACCATGCCCGGGTCCAGCGTCGGCGCTCCGGGCGGGATGGGCTGCCATCCCCCCGCGCTGACCACGCCGCTCGCCCGCGCCAGCTCCGCCCGGAGGACGGCGGCTCCCTCCAGCAGGTCGGCCGCGCGCTCGATCACCCGCGCGGGCTCGGCCGCCCCCACCAGCTCGGCCTGCCAGCGCGGGAAGTCCGCACCGACCGGATCGCGCAGGATATCGCCGCGCCAGCCCGGCTGCCTCAGCCGCCCGAGCACGAGGTCGCCCATCGCGGCATTGGCCGCGTGGTAGACGCCCGAATGGAAGGCTGCCGGGTCCGAGGCGCCCAGGCTGTCCGGCGGAATGCCATAGGCCACCGGGTCCAACCCCTCCTGGCCGAGCCGGCGCAGCCTGGCCGCCAGCCGGAACACCGAATCCCAGCCCTGCGGCCCCGGCCCCGCCGGCTGAACCGGCGGTGCCTCCGCGGACTCCGCCACGCCGGAAAAGGGAAGTCCGACGGGGGATCCAGTGGGGGTTTCGGCGCGGCCAATGGCGGGAAGCAGCCCGGCCATCAGGCCGGAAAGGGCGTCACGTCTGCGCATGGCGAAGGCATAGCCCCCAAGGGTTCCCGATGCCAGCCGAATGAGCGCGCCCGGCCACTCCGCCTAGCGCGAGATCAGCCAGCCGATGAGCATGATCGCGACCACGCCGATGGCGACCGCCCGGAGCAATGCCCACCACTCGCCGCGCGGATCCTCATCCTCCTCCAGCCCGGCGATCCCGATCGGCGGCGAGAGCCGCGTCTCCGCCAGGCTGACAGGCACGGCGGCATGCACGGAACAGGCCGATCCCTCCCCCGGCCCCGCTTCAGGTCCTCGCATCGGCTCAATCGGCATGGATCATTCCCCAAGGTTCGGACCGGTCGGCGGCGTTCCGCTTCCGCCGCCAAAGCCGCGGAGAGAGGCCGAACCGAGCCCACGGTGCCACGCCCGGACAGGAACGCCCCAAAGTCCCGCTGTTTTCCGCCGCACGCCGCCCGGCACGCCGCACCGCGGCTTGATCCCGTTGCCCAACCCCGCGAACTTGCGGCCATGTCAGACCCGCAGATCGGCGCTGCCCCGGACCCCGACCGGGCCAGCCTCGCCCGCTTCCTGGAGGGGCGCATCCCGCCCGGGCTCCGGGTGGTGGCGCCCGATTCCCTCGCGTCGCTGCTGGGCGAGCTTTCGCCGCCGGATCCCGCCGCCCTGCCGGACTGGGCCGTGCTGCGCGTACCGGAAGCCAAGGGTTTCCCCATCGCACTGCTTCGCCGGCTGCTGACGGAAACGACGCCGGTTTTCGCCAATGCCGCCTTCGTTGTCTTCGCCCGCCAGCCCACCTTCGGCCTGACCAACCAGCGGAACGCCGGCCCGGTCCGCATCCTGGCGGAACAGGCCGCTGGCGAGCGCCCGGCCATGCCCCCTCGGGAGGAAGAACAGGCGCTGGACGAGCCCCGCCCGCGAGTCTCCCCGCCGCCCCGGTCCGGCCTTCCCGCCGCCGAGCGACCCCGCCTTCCCAGCGCGAGACCACCGGACGCCGCGCCACCCGCCGCCGGGCCAGAGGCCAAGCCCGCCTCGGCCGGCGCATCCCCGCCACCCGCCTTGCGGCCGACGCCGCAGGCCGTGGCCGGTTGGGGCGGCATGCCCGCCCGCGTCGCCGCCCTGCTGGGCGACGCCGCCGGGCGCCGGGTCGCCGCGCTCGGCAGAGGGGCGCTGGATCTCGCCGCCGCCTCCCTCCCGCCGGCGACGCCCGTATCCGACGGGGCAGCGGGCCTCCCGGAGGCCTGCTTCGACGCCGCCCTGGTTCTTCCGCCCGACGCCGCACCGGCCCCCTTCGCCGAGGCAGCGCGCCTGCTCCGCCCGGGCGGCACCGCCATCGTGGTGGCGGAGAACGCCGGCTCGCTCGGCCGCCGCCTCGCCGTCGCGCTGGGCCGGGCCGTCCCGCCGGGCGGCGCATCGGCCGCGGCGCTGCGCGGGGCGGCGCATGCCGCAGGCCTTGTCCCCATCCATCTCGAGGGCCACTCGCTGGACACCTGGCGGGCCACGGCCGAAGCGCCGCCGCCCGGCCTGGACCCCGCCGAGCCCGCCGCCGCCCTCCTGGAGGAAGCGGGCCAGGACGCGGGTCCCCGCCACGCCGCATGGCTTATCCTGCTGGCCCGAATGCCCTGATGCCGGCCCCGCACCACCCGTGTAGTCTCCGCGCACCGAAGCCAGGAGGATTGACTGGCCCATGACCTGGTCCATCGTCGCCCATGACCCCGCCAGCGGCGCCTTCGCCGTGGCGGTGACCACCTGCAACTTCGCCGTCGGTGCCTCCTGCCCGCATGTCCGGGCTGGCGTGGGCGCCGTCTCCACCCAGTCCTTCACGAACCGCTACCTCGGCCCGGCCGTGCTGGATGGCATGGCCCGCGGTCTCTCCCCCGGCGCCGCCATCGAGGGAGCCCTGGCCGGGGACGAGGGGCGACACCTCCGGCAGGTCCACGCCGTGGACCGGTTCGGCCGCAGTGCCGCCTTCACCGGGGAGAATTGCGTGGGATGGGCCGGCGAGCACGCCGCCATGGGCTTCTCGGTGGCCGGCAACATGCTGGCTGGTCCTGCCGTCGTGAACGACACCGTCGCCGCCTTCACGATCAACGGCGCCATGTCGCTGCCGGAGCGCCTGGCGCTGGCACTGGAGGCCGGGGAGGCCGCCGGCGGCGACCGCCGCGGCCGCCAATCCGCCGCCATGCGCCTGATCACCACCGAGGACTTCCCGGACCTCGACATCCGCGTGGACGACCATCCGGAGCCTCTGGCGGAGATGAGCCGCCTCCTGGCCATCTGGCGGCGTGACCGGGCGCCTTTCCTGGATCGTCAGCCGCGCAAGGCCAATCCCACCGGCTACGTGGACATGACGGCCATCGAGGCCGCCTGGAAGGCCGCCGGGCTGGACCTGCGCTTCCGCCGCTGAGGCGCGTGCTGCCTCATCAGGCAGCCCACCGATCCGCCAGCCCGGCAAGGACTCGGAACTCGGCCGCCGGCATGGGCTGGCCGAACAGGTATCCCTGAGCCTCTTCGCAGCCCTCGGCCCGCAGCATGGAAAGCTGGCCCTCCTCCTCCACGCCCTCGGCGTTGGTGGTCACGTCCAGGGCACTCCCCAGCGCGATGACGGCGCGCAGCAGGGCCACCGCCTTCGCGTCGTCCTCGATGTGGCGGATGAAGGAACGGTCCACCTTGATCTTGTCGAAGCGGAATCGCTGCAACGTCGCAAGCGACGAGTAACCCGTGCCGAAATCGTCCATCGCCAGCCGCACCCCCAGGCTGCGCAGCCGGGACAGCATGCCCAGAGTCTCCGCCGTGTTGGCCAGCATCGCGGCCTCGGTGATCTCCAGCTCCAGCCGCTCGGGCGGCAGGCCCGAGCGGGACAGGGCACGCTCCACCGTTGCGACGAAGCTCGCCTGGCGGACCTGGATGGGCGAGACGTTCACCGCGAGGTTCAGTCCCTGCCAGCCGCGCGCCACCTGGCACGCCTCCTCCAGCACCCAGGCGCCGATGGGAACGATCAGCCCGGTTTCCTCGGCCAGGGGGATGAAGGTGTCGGGCCCGATCAGCCCGCGCTGCGGGTGGTGCCAGCGCAACAGGGCCTCCGCGCCCTTGATCCGCCGCGTGGCCGTTGAAACCTGGGGCTGGAACAGGATGGTGAGCTCCTGCCGCTCCACCGCCAGGCGCAGGTCCGCGATCAGCGCGCGGCGCGTCCGCAACCGCTCGTCCATGGCCGGCTCGAACACGCGAAGGCAGGACCCGCCCTCCGACTTGGCTTGGTAGAGCGCGAGGTCGGCATCCTGCAGCAGCGCCTCCGGCCGTCCGTCCAGCCCGTGCAGCGAAAGGGTCGCTGCGCCGATCGAAAGCCCGATGGGGCGGCTTTCATGGCCGACCTGGAACGGCTCCTCCATGCTGGCGAGCAGCCGCGCGGCGAAGGCCGAGAGCGCGCCGTGGTCATCCAGCCCGGGGGCCACGAGAACGAATTCGTCGCCGCCGACCCGCGCCAGCGTGTCGGTCGCGCGCAGGCACCCACGCAGGCGGGAGGCCACCGCCCGCAACACCTCGTCCCCCGCAGCATGGCCGAGGCTGTCGTTCACCTCCTTGAAATGGTCGAGATCCATGGCGAGCACCGCCAGGCCTGTCCCGTCCCGCCGGGCCGCGGCAAAGGTCAGCTCCAGCCGATCCGCCATCAGGGCGCGGTTGGGCAGGCCGGTCAGCCCATCGAAGTTCGCCAGCCAGCGGAGCCGCTCCGACAGGCGGCTGCGCTCGGCGGCGGCATCGCGGAACGCCGTGCAGGCCTCCACCAGCTCCACCACATCCCGTGAGGCGCCACGCGGCGGAGGCGGGATCGCGACACCCAGGTCGCCTCGCCCGAGCTGCCGCATCGCATCCGTCAAGGCGGCCAGCATGCCGCCCAGGCGCCGCGCGGCTGCGGCGGCGAATGCCGCCAGCACAACCAGCAGAAGGGCCACCACCTGCCCGACGATCCGGAACGCCTGGTCCATGCCACTGGCCCCCACCTCGTCGGGCAGCAGCAACAGCAACGACATCCTCGCCGGCCCCGCGCCCGGCTCCGCCACGTCCTCACGCAGCGGCATCAGCCGGGCGAACCAGCTCCGCCCGCCAGCCTCCAGCTTGCCCATGGCCCCACGGTCCCCGGACAGGGCGGACCGCAGCCAGGGCGGGGCGGATGCGCCGAGCGCTTCCTCCGTGCCGGGAAGGCTTGCCACCCGGACCCGGCCATCGGCGATCAGCAGCACGCCGCCCCGGTTCCCCACCAGCGCCCCGGCTGCCGCGCTGTCCAGGAACGCGGCCAGGCGGAGCTCGGTCCGCGCGCCGCCCGAAAGGTCGAAGGCCACCACCGCGACAGCCATGGGAAGGTCCGGCATGGGGCAGTCCAGGGCCCGGGCCAGCGGGCAATCCTCCTCGGTCCGCCAGTGCCGGGGCGGCCCGCCCGGCCGCGCCAACACGGCATCGAGGCTGCGGATCATCGGCTCGGCGACGCGCAGCCCGGCCAGGAGCCTGGCCAGCAGCCCGCCATCCAGCCCTCCGTCGCGCGCGTCGTGCCCGTCCGAGGTGGCGGACAAGGCTTCACGCAGGCCTGCGTCCCGTGCCAGAAGCTGCGCCAGCGCACCGACCCGCGACTGGACCCCGGCCACCTCGGCCTCGATCCGGGCGGCCAGGATGTCCATTTCCCGCTCACCGAGGTCACCGCGCAGGTCGCGGAGCAGCCAGGGAAACGCGACCGCCAGCAGAAGCACGCAAAGAAGCGAAGGCGCCGCCCAGAAGACGATCAGCCGCGTCCGCAAGGTCCGCATCGGGAAGAATCGCCCCGCCATCGCCCGACTCCCGTCCTGTCGGGAGGGATGGTGGCGGAGCGGCCTTGACCGAGCGTTAAGCCGGCACGTATGGCTCGCGCCTCAGGAGGCGCGGCGCACCGGCTCCGGTCCCGGAAGCTCCACCGCGATCGCCAGGGTGGACAGGTCGCCCCCCCGCTCCAGCGAGACGTTCACCCGCTCCGGGTCGATCGAGACGTGCCGGGCCACGAGCTCCACGATCTCGCGCTGCAGCTTGGGCAGGAAGTCCTCGCCCTTGCGCGAGATGCGCTCATGGGCCAGGACGATCTGCAGCCGCTCCTTGGCCTGAGGCGCTGTCGGGGGGATCTCGTCCTGCTTGCCCCGGAAGAAATGCAGCCAACTCATGCAGCCCTCCCGCCGAACAGGCGCGAGAAGAAGCCCTTCTTCTCGAAGTCGGTGAAGCGCATCTTGCGATCCTCGCCCAGGAAGCGTGCAACCGCATCCTTGTAGGCCTGGCCGGCGGGCGAAGGCTCGTCCAGGATCACCGGGTTGCCGGTGTTGGAGGCCTTCAGCACGCTCTCGCTCTCGGGGATGACGCCCAGCAACGGGATGCGCAGGATGTCCTGAATATCGTCCAGCTTCAGCATCTCGCCCCGCTCCACACGGTTCGGATCATAACGCGTGACGAGAAGGTGCTCCTTCACCGGGTCCTTCTTTTCCTCGGCGCGCTTGGACTTGGACTGGAGCACGCCGAGGATCCGGTCGCTGTCGCGGACGGAGGAAACCTCGGGGTTGGTCACGACGATCGCCTGGTCGGCGAAATACAGCGCCAGCAGCGCGCCCTTCTCGATTCCGGCCGGGCTGTCGCACAGGATGTAGTCGAAGTCCTTGGACAGCTCCTCGATCACGGTCGCGACGCCCTCCTTGGTCAGGGCGTCCTTGTCCCGCGTCTGGCTCGCCGGAAGGATCGAGAGGGTATCGACCCGCTTGTCGCGGATCAGCGCCTGGCTGAGCCGCGCCTCGCCGCTGATCACGTTGACGATGTCGAACACCACGCGCCGCTCGACCCCCATGATGAGGTCGAGGTTGCGCAGGCCGACGTCGAAGTCGATCACCACCGTCTTCTTGCCGGACTGTGCCAGCCCGGTCGCAAAGGCTGCCGAAGAAGTGGTCTTGCCCACGCCCCCCTTGCCCGAAGTCACCACGATCACTTGCGCCATGCGCAGACCTCCGCCCCCCAGATAACGCCGCCCACCCGGCGAAAAGCGCGCTTCCATCGCATGCCCGGAGGCAACCCTGCAAAGGGCATTCCACCGGAAATTTGATTTCGGGCTTTAGCCGAGCTTGTCGAACCGCATGCTCTCGCCGATCAGGCAAACCTGAACGGGCTTGCCGAGCGGCGCGTCCCCGAGCCCGTCCCGCACGGCGTAATAGCCGGCGATGGAAACCAGTTCGGGCTCGAAATTCAGTGCGAAGATGCGGGCGGACCGATTCTCCGCCCCCCCGGCGATCGCCCGGCCCTTGAGCGTTCCGTACACGTGAACATTCCCGTCCGCGATCACCTCGGCACCCGGGTTGACCGTGCCACGCACGATCAGGTCGCAGCCCTGCGCCCAGATCCGCTGCCCCGCCCGCACCGCCTGGTCCACCACCATGGTCGGCTGCCAGCCCGAGGGCGGCGGCGGCTCGGGGATCGCCAAGGGCTCCGGCGCGGGGGCCGGGGCGGGTTCGGGCGCCGCGGCCGTCACCGGCTGCTCCCCGCCCGCGGGCCGCAGCGGCGGCAGTCCCGCCGCCTGGGCCGCCGCGCGAAGCTCCGGCGCACCGCCCGTGGTGCCGATGGGCGCGATCTGCACGGAGCGGAGCTGGGCGGTCAGGTGCGTGAAATCCGGCGCCGCCGCCGGGTCGAGGTCGTCCAGACCCAGAACGATCGGCGCGTTGCGCAGAAAGCCCGGTGCCCTCCGGAACTGGTCCGCGAGCGCGGGCACGATCACCTCCACCCGGGGGTCGAGCAGCCGCAGCACCAGCAGGTTGAAATTGGCCCCGCGCAGCCGGAACGGCTCCAGTCGGGCTTCGGACGCGGGAGATGACATTCGGGCGCGCGGTGTCCTGGTTCTGGGTCTCCCCCTCACATTACAGGGAAGTGCCCGGCAGGCGAAGCCTTGCGTGGCCCGCCTCGCGCAAGGACCCTTGGCGGTGGCCATCCGGTCACGTCCACCCATCGAGGAGCAAGACGCGCATGAGCGAGAGGGCCCGCCCGGCACGGGCGGATTATCGCCATTTCCTGTCCATTCCCACGCGCTGGGGCGACAACGACGCCTACGCGCACATCAACAACACCGTTTATTATTCGTTCTTCGACACCGTGGTCTCGCGCTTCCTGCTCGAATCCGGTGCAATCGACCTCAAAACCTCGGAGGTGATCGGCGTGGTCGTGGAAACCGGCTGCCGCTACCTCGCCCCGGTGTCCTTTCCGGACCTCGTCACCGCCGGCCTGCGCGTCGCCCGGATCGGCCGCACCTCCATCCGCTACGAGATCGGCATCTTCCGCAACGACGAGAACACGGCCAGTGCAGAGGGTCATTTCATCCACGTCTATGTGGACCGGGAGACCCAGACCCGCCCCACTCCCCTGCCCCGGGCGCTGCAGGACGCCGTGGCACCTCTGCTGGTGGGCTAGCGACCCCCCCCTCGTTGAACGCGGCGCGGGAGGCGGCCGGGCAGTCCGGCCCTGGCAGGAAGGCTTCAGAACAGCCTTGTGCGGGCCGGTGATCCGCGCCGCTCATCCCCGTCGGGGTGCCGCCCGGCCTGCACCAGCCTGTCGGCGACCGCTCCGGCGGCAAAGGCGTAAACACCCTTGTGCAACAGGTCGACCACCTGCTCGTCCACGGGCCAGGTCCAGGGTGGCGCCCCGACGCCGGTCGCGTTCTCCAGCGTCTGATCGTTCAGCAGCCGCAGGTTGAGGAACATGAAGGACCCGACCGGCCCCCGCAGGCCGGACCGCGCCATCAACGCCCGCACCACGCCGAGCACGATTCCCTGTCCCCAGTGCATGGCCCAGTTCATCAGGAGCCGCTCCCGGTCGGGCCTGTGGGGCGCACCGAGCAGGCGCTCCAGCGTATGGGCGGGAACAAAGGAGTTCGGGCGCCCGGTGACCGCCTGTTCCAGCTTTTCCGCCACCGTCATCGCGGCGACGCCGGCAAGGCCGGCCAGCAGGCCCTGCAACACCAGGCCGGCCGTGCCGTGCCGTTCGCCGGCCGACGCGGAAAAATCCCTGCTCTCACGTTCCTGGCGCAGGTGCATTGGCGTGCCGCCCTCCCGTTCCCTCAGCCGAAACCAGCATCGGGCTTTCCCAACACGCCGGTGATGCCCGGAGTTTCAGGCGGGGTGGATCAGAAGCACCGCTCCGGCCCGCCAGGATTAACCCAGGTCGATCAACGCCCTGCCGGGTGGAGGCCGGGCCTCACCGTGCCGCCACGTCCGGCATGAAGCGCACCCCGGCCCGCGCCAGGCCGCCGCCGATCCCCACGGGCGTGCCGTCCGCACGCCAGCACGCCGCCCCGGTCATCGTTCCGTCCATGGTTCCGTCCGTGCCGAAGGCGATGGCTCCCATGCCCCCGCCCACCGTCCGCACCCGCGAAACCCGGTGCCCACGCGCCACCAGAACGGCCTCGGTTTCGGCGGAGATCCCCGGCTCCAGCTCGAGCAGGTGCCCCTGCGTCCAGACCCGCGGCGCCTCCACCGCTTCCTGCAGGGACATGCCGTGGTCCAGCAGGTTGATGATGGCCTGCATGGCCGAACCGAAGATCCGCAGCCCCCCGGGCAGCCCCAGCGCCACCACCGGCACCCCGCCGCGCAGCACCATCATCGGCGCCATGGAGGTGAAGACCCGCTTGCCCGGCGCCACCGACAGCGCCCGGCCCGGGTGCGGGTCGAAGTTGTACATGTAGTTGTTGGCCACCATCCCCGTGCCCGGCACGGTGAAGCGCGCGCCGAACAGGCTGTTGATGGTCTGGGTGGAGGACACCACGGTGCCTCGGTCGTCCGCCACCGTCACATGCGTGGTGTTGGCCGATTCCAGCAGGCCCGCCCCGGGCGCCCAGTCCCGCGCCTGGTCCAGGGCGATCTCCGCCCGGCGTCCGGCCGCGTAATCCTTCGAGACCAGCCGCGCCACGGGAACCTCGACGAAGGCGGGATCGGCCGTCGCGACCGCGCGGTCCGCGAAGGCCATCTTCAGCGCCTCCGCCAGCAGATGAACGCTGTCCGGCGTCCCGGCACCCAGCGCGCGAAGGTCGAACCCTTCCAGCACGTTCAGCATCTGCGCCACGTGCACGCCCGAGGACGAGGGCGGCGGTGGCCCGAGGATCTCGTGCCCGCGGTAGCTGGCCCGGATCGCCTCCCGCTCCACCGGCCCCGCCGCGCGCAGGTCGCCCATCGTGATCAGCCCGCCCGCCCCGCGCATGTGCGCCGCCAGCGCCTCGCCCAGCGGGCCGTCATGCAGCGCGTCCGGCCCGGCCTGCGCGATCAGCCGCAGGCTTTCCGCGTAATCGCCGCGCCGCACGCGATCCCCCGCGCGCAGCGGCGCGCCGCCCGGCAGGAAGGTCGCGGAAAGCCCGGGATCGGTCGCAAGCTCCGCCGCGTTGTCGCCGACGCAATCCGCCAGGTAAGGTGTCGCCGCCCATCCCCGCGCGGCCAGGCGGATCGCCGGCTCCAGCACATCCGCCAGCGGCATCGTGCCATAGGCCGACAGCGTGTGGCACCAGGCCCTGAGCGCCCCGGGCACCGCCATCGCCAGCGGGCCGAAATGGTTCTCCCGCCCTTCCGTCTCCTGGTAGTCCGGCAGCACGTCCGACAGCGTGCGGTACATGTCCGCCCGTGCCGCGGCGGGCGCCGTGGACAGCCCGTCCACCACCACGTGCCGCCCATCCGGCAGCCGCAGATGGGCCACGCCCCCGCCGAGGATGCCGACCATCATCGGCTCCACCACCGTCAGCGCGAAGAGCGCCGCGACCGCCGCATCCACCGCGTTCCCGCCGCCCAGCAGCATCTCCGCCCCCGCGCCGGACGCCAGCGGATGGTTCGTCACCACCATGCCCTTGCGGGCGGTGACAGGATGCTTCTCGGTCATGGTCTGTCCCTCAATCCGTCCGCTGCCGCCGCAACGCCAGATCCAGCAGCAGCAGCAGCACGGTCATGCCCACCAGCAGCACGGCGACGGCCGCCATGGCCGGGTCCAGGTTCTCGTTGATTCCGTCCCAGATCTTCCGCGGCAGGGTGAACACCCGGCGCGAGGCGATGAACAGCACCACCACGAGCTCATCCCACGAATGGATGAAGGCGAAGATCGCACCCGACACGATCCCCGGCATGATCCGCGGCAGGATCACCCAGCGAAGGGTCTGGGAAAGCGACGCCCCCATGCCGCGCGCCGCGCTCTCCAGCCTGGGGTCGAAGGCTGCCAGCGCGGTCGAGACGGTGATCACAACATAGGGGATCCCTGTCACCCCATGCGCGATCACCACCCCCGTGAAGCTGTCCAGCAGCCCCAGCCGCGCGAAGTAGCGGTAGAGCCCGATCGCATAGGCGATGCTGGGGATGATGATGGGCAGCAGCATCAGCGCCCGAACCAGCTCCGTGCTCCGCCGCGACAGCCGCCAGCACCCGATCGCGCAGGCCGTGCCCAGCACCACCGCGAGAAGCGTGGAGGCCGCCGCGATCCCGGCCGACTGCCCGATCGCGCCGGTCCAGGCCGGCGTGTTCAGCAGGCGCGCGTAGTGCTGCAGGGAAAGCGCCTCGTAAGGGAGCGACAGGAAGCGCTGGTCGGTCAGCGAAACCGGCAGGATGATCGTGATCGGCAGGATCAGGTAGAGCACCGTCGCCCAGGATACCCCCGCGCTCAACCACCCCGCCCGGTGCCCTCCCATTCCGCTACCCTCCCGCCCCGAACAGCCGGCGCAGGTTCACCAGCCGCGAGAACACCGCCAGCGTGCCGAGGATCGCCACCACCAGCACCGTCGCCATCATCGCGCCCAGCCCCCAGCGGATGAGGTCGAGGATCTGCAGCTTGATCCACTCCGCCGCCATCAGCGTCTTGCCGCCGCCCAGGATCGCCGGCGTGATGTAGAAACCCAGGGAGAAGATGAAGACCAGCACCCCCGCTGCGAACACCCCGGGCAGGGACAAGGGCAGGAACACCCGAAGGAAGGCCCCCGCCCGCCCCGCGCCGAGCCCCCGCGCCGCCGCCAGCACGCGCGGGTCGATCTCCCGCATCGCGGACAGCATCGGCAGCACCGCATAGGGCACCATGTAGTGCACCATCCCCACCACGATGCCGAACTCGTTCCACACCAGCGCCAGCGGCTCCTCGATCGCACCCACCGCCATCAGCCCCTGGTTGACCAGCCCCTGCCGCCGCAGCAGCGTCACCCAGGCGAAGGCCCGCACCAGCACGCTGATCCAGAGCGGCACCAGAACCGCCAGCAGCCACCAGCGCTGCGCCTTCGGGCCGGAAAGCGCGATGCGGTAGGCCAGCGCATAGCCCAGCACCAGCGCGATCGCCGTGGTCACCACCCCGATCCGCAGCGTGGTCCCGATCACCCGCTGCACGCTCTCGCTGGTCAGCAGGCGCTCGTAGTTGCCCAGCCCAGGCTGCGGCTCCGTGAAGCTGATCGCGAGAACCTGCAGGATGGGCGCGACATAAAAGGCCGTCATCAGCAGGAAGGCCGGCAGGATCAGCCCCCACCAGCCCAGGGCATGGCGGCCCGCCGGCCTCACGCGGCGTCTTCCGCCACCGCCACCGCCGCGCCGCGGGGCCAGCCCAGCCGGACCGGGAGTCCCTCGGCCGGCGTCACCGGGATCCGCCAGGCCTGCAGATGCACCTTCAGTTCCCCGAGATCGGCGGTCGTGACCGTGATCGCGTATCCCGCCCCCAAATAGGACCAGGCGGCGATGCGCCCCTCCACCACATTGTCCTCGGCCTCGCCCTCGGGCAGCACGGCGATCTTCTCGGGCCGCAGCGACAGCAGCGCGCGGCCGGGCCCGGCCCGGCCCACCGCCAGCACCCGCGTCGCCCCACGGCGCAGCACCAGCCCGCCGTCATCCTCCTCCGCCTCGCCCTCGATGAAGTTCGACCGCCCCAGGAAGCTCGCGACGAAGCGCGTCGCCGGCCGCTCATACAGCGCGTGCGGCGCCCCCACCTGCACCAGTCGCCCGTTGTTCAGGATGGCGATCTCGTCGGAAAGGCTGAGCGCCTCCTCCTGGTCGTGCGTCACGTTGATGAAGGTGCGCCCGACGCGCCGGTGCAGCGCCTTCAGCTCGTCCTGCAACTCCGCCCGCAGCTTCTTGTCGAGCGCGGAAAGCGGCTCGTCCAGCAGCAGCAGCGCCGGGTCGAACACCAGCGCCCGCGCCAGCGCCACGCGCTGCTGCTGCCCGCCCGAAAGCTGCGACGGCCGGCGGTCGGCGAACTGCTCCAGTTGCACGAGGTCCAGCGTCGCGCGCACGCGCGCATCCCGCTCCGCCCGCCCGAGCCGCCGCACCCGCAGCGGAAAGGCCACGTTCTCGGCCACCGTCATGTGCGGGAACAGCGCGTAGCCCTGGAACACCATGCCGAACTCGCGCCGCTCCGGCGGCACGGCCGTGATGTCGCGCCCGTCCAGCAGCACCCGCCCCGCGCTCGGCTCCACGAAGCCCGCGATCATCATCAGGATGGTGGTCTTGCCCGACCCCGAAGGGCCCAGCAGCGTCAGGAACCGCCCGCTGCCGACCTCCAGGGAGGCATCCGCCACCGCCACGAACTCGCCGTAGCGCTTCGAGACCGCCTGCAACGAGAGCGCATGCCCGGCGCGCCCGCTCACAACATGTAGTCCGGCTGCTCGCGGTCCATCTTCCGGCGCAGCGCCTGCCAGGGCAGCCAGCCCTTGACGGGGCTCTCGCCCATCTGGTTCCGCGCGCGCAGCACCACCTCCTCGGGCGGCACCGAAAGCGGCACGCCCGTGGATTGCGCCGCCACCTGGATGCGGCAGGACTGCTCCAGGTAGTACATCCAGTAGAAAGCCTCGGCCACCGTGCGCCCCACCGTCAGCAGACCATGGTTGCGCAGGATCATGCAGGGATTGTCGCCCATGTCCCGCACCAGCCGCTCGCGCTCCGAAAGGTTGTCGTCCGCCGCGATGCCCTCGTAGTCGTGCACCGCGACGCGGCCGTGGAACTCCGTGCTGATCTGGTTCAGCGGCAGCAGCCCGCCCGACTGGGCGGCCACCACCATCCCGGCCAGCGTGTGCGTGTGCATCACGCATTGCGCGCGCGGCGAGCCGAGATGCAGCGCCGAATGGATCACGAAGCCCGCCGGGTTCACCGGCCAGCGCGTTTCCTGCGCCGGCTCCCCCTCCGCATCCACCAGCACGAGGGATGATGCGGTGATCTCCTCGAACAGCATCCCGTAAGGGTTCACGAGGAAACGGTGCCCCTCTCCGGGCACCCGCACCGAAAGATGCGTGTAAACGAGGTCCGTCATTCCGAAATGCGCGATCAGCCGGTAGGCGGCCGCCAGGTCGCGCCGCAGCTCCGCCTCGTCCGGCACATGGTCCGGGTCGGGCCGCAGGGGCGCGGGCGGCATGGGCATGGTCAGTAACCCCGCACGGGATCATAAAGGTTGGGCAGCGGCCTGCCCGCCTCGAACCCCGCGATCGCCTCCGCCACGTAGCGCGCCCGCTCCCGCCGCCGCGCCACGCTCGCCACATGCGGCGTGACCGTCACCTTCGGATGGGACCAGAGCGGGCTTTCGGCCGGAAGCGGCTCGGGGTCGAAGACGTCCAGCACCGCGCCGGACAACTGCCCGGAATCCAGCGCCGCCACAAGGTCGGGCACCACCGCATGCGCGCCCCGCGCCACGTTCACGAAGCCCGCACCCGGCCGCAGCTTCGCCAGCAAAGCCCCATTCACGATCCCCGCCGTCTCGGGCGTCGACGGCAGCAGGCAGACCAGCACGTCCACCCGCGCGAGGAAGGCGTCCAGCTCACCCGCCCCCGCGAAGCTCTCCGCGCCCTCCACCGCCTTCCGGCTCCGCGACCACCCGGCCACGCGATATCCCAGCCCCCGCAGCATCGGCACGGCGGCCGCGCCCAGCGCGCCCAGGCCCATGATGCCGACACACAGGTCCCGCGCCGTGTCCTCGCCCACCTTGTAGTCCCAGCGCCGCTCCGCCTGCGCCCGCGCGAAATCGCGCCCGTTGCGCAGCAGCGTCAGGCAGGCCCAGGCGATGTACTCGCCCATGCGCTGCCCCGGTTCCTCGCCGCCCATCCGCACCAGCGGCACGTGCCTGGGCCAGGTCGGGTCCGTCGTGATGTGGTCCACGCCCGCGCCCAGCGAGAAGATCGCGCGCAGGTTCGGCAATCCCGCCAGCCAGCCCGGCGTCGGCGCCCAGGTCAGCACATAGGCCGCCTCCTCCGGCCGCACGTCCGGCGCATCATAGGGCTTCACCACCAGCGAGGGGCGCAGCTCGCCCAGCACCTCGCACCACGCCTGGCGCGTCCGCGCGCCTTCCACCTTGACCAGAAGCATTGCGTCAGCCCGTGATGATGTCGACCACGTCGGCGTTCAGCTCGGTGTAGTTATCGCCCCACCAATTGCCGTCCAGCACGACCTGCTGGCGCGCGTTCTCCGGGTCGGTCGGGTTGAACCGCTTGAACTCCGCCGGCACCAGCGCCGCCGCGCGCGGGTTGGTCGGCCCGTTGCCCATGAATTTCAGAAGCTCCACCTGCGGCTCCGGGTTGGCCAGCATGCTCGCCAGCAGACGCTGCGTCGCGGCGCCGCCGGGCGCCCCGCGCGGGATCACGAAAATGCCCGCCTGCAGCAGCCCCTGGTTCCAGGTGAACTTGATCCGCCCGTTGGTCTCCTGCTCCAGCACCTTCGCCCGCGTGTGCCAGATCTGCCCCATCACCGCCTCGCCCGTGCGGAGGAACTGCTCGCTCTCGGCGCCGTTGGTCCAGAACACCGCGTTGCGCCGGATGTCGCGCAGCTTCGCGAGGCACGCCCGCCCGTCCAGCGGATAAAGCTTCGCGGGGTCGCGCCCCAGCGCCATCTGCGCCGCGTCCATCACCGCCAGCGCATCCCGCCGCAGCAGCCGCGTGCCCGGGAACTTCCGCTGGTCCCAGAAATCCGCCCAGCTCTGCGGCGGTCCGTTCGGGAACTTGCTGCTGTCATAGGCGAGCACGGAGGAGAAGGAATAGGGCGCCGCCCCGTATTCCAGCGTGAAGGCCTCGGAGATCGCATCGCTCTTCTTGACCACGTCGTAGTCGATCCGGGCGATCAGGTTCTGCTTGCTGAGAACACGCGAGGCCGAGGCGGAACTGTCGCAGAGGTCCCAGGTGACGGAGCCGCTGTCCACCATGCTCTTGATGCGCCCTGCCGATGGGCCAGTGCTGTTCTGCACAACCTTGAAGCCGGGATTCGCGGCCTCGAAGGGCGCGCCGTAGTTGCGCGCGAAGCCCTCGTTCGCAACCCCGCCCCAGTTGACGATCACCAGCTCCCGCGATCCCTGCGCCTGCGCGCCTCCGGCCACCGCCGCGCCCATCGCGGCCAGGGCCTTGAGCGCAGCGCGCCGCTCCAGGCCGCCGCGCGACAGCGCGCGCCGTGCGAGGTCCAGGCAATCCTCGTGAAAGCTCTGCGCCATCGCTGTTCCCCTTTCCTCGCCCTTGCCGAAAACGTCGCGCAGGGCGACCCTGCCTGTCCGTGAGAACGATGCCAGCAAGTTTGATACCAGGACGGTTCGCGAAGCAATGAGCCACCCCCTCTTCGCCCAGGACTTCAAGACCACGCCCTGGTGGTGGGAAGCCGCGGAACCCGCGCCACGCCCCGCGGAGCTGCCCGACCATGCCGCCGTCGCCATCGTCGGCGGCGGCTATGCCGGGCTGTCCGCCGCCCTCACCCTCGCCCGCCTCGGCCATCGCCCGGTGGTGCTGGACGCCGAGCGCATCGGCTGGGGCGCCTCCTCCCGCAACGGCGGCATGGTCTCGGGCGGCCTCAAGCTCGCCTCGGGCGACCTCGCGAAAACCCTCGGCCCCGAGCGCGCGGCCGCTGTCGCGCGCGACAGCGCCGCCTCCTTCCCCTTTCTGGAAGAATTGATCGCGCGCGAGCACATCGACTGCGACTACACCCGCTGCGGCCGCTTCGCCGCCGCCTGGACCCCCGCGCACTATCAGGCGCAGGCGGCGAAGGCCGCCTTCATTGCCGAGGCCACCGGACTGCCCACCGCCATGCTCCCGCGCGCGCGCCAGCGCGAAGCCCTGGGCAGCGACCACTACCATGGCGGCATGCTGGCCGCGGCCACCGGCAGCCTGCATCCCGGCAAGTACGCGCGCGGCCTCGCCGCAGCGGCGAAGGGCGCCGGCGCCACGCTCGTGGACCAGACGCGCGTGGAGGGCGTCGCCCGCAGCGGCGAAGGCTTCGCCATCCGCACCGCGCGCGGCACGCTCCGCGCCGACTCCGTCCTGGTCACCACGAACGGCTACTCGATCGACGGCGAAGGCCGCAGCGCCATGCCCTGGCTCGCCCGCCGCGTGATCCCCGTCGGCTCCTACATCATCGCCACGGAGGAAGTGCCGAAGGACACCATCGACCGCCTCTTCCCGGGCCGCCGCATGATCAGCGACACAAAGCGCGTGCTGAACTACTTCCGGCCCTCGCCGGACGGCACCCGCATCCTCTGGGGCGGCCGGGCCTCCTTCGGCCCCACCTCCCCCGAACAGGCCGCGCCCGTGCTGCATGGATTCATGACGGCCGTCTTTCCCGAACTGGCGAAAACCCGGATCACGCATTCCTGGACCGGCAACGTCGCCTTCACCTTCGACTTCCTGCCCCATCTCGGCACACAGGACGGCATCCACTACGCCGCCGGCTGCCAGGGCTCGGGGGTCGCCATGGCCAGCTTCCTCGGCCACCGGGCGGGGCTGCGCATCGCGGGCGCGGAGAACGAGCCCTTCGCCCTGGCCGACCTGCCCTTCCCGACCGCCCCCAGCTATCGCGGCAGGCCCTGGTTCCTGCCCCTCGTCGGCGGCTGGTACCGCCTGCGGGACCGCATGGACCGCACGGCCGCCTGAACCGCGCGCCCGAAGCCAACCCAAGGTCGGCCCGAAGTCGGCCCGGCCTCAGGCCGGCGCCGCCCCGATCGCCTCCCGCACCGCCTCGGCCAGGCCCCGGAACTCGGCGGCCCGGGGCGAGCGGCTCCGCCAGGCCAGGCCGAGCGTGCGGGAGGCAGGCTCATCCAACGGCCGCACCGCCAGCGCCGTGCCGGCCAGCACGCCCCCCTCCACCGCCAGGCGCGGCAGCAGCGTGACCCCGAGGCCACCGGCCACCATCTGCACCAGGGTGTGCAGGGATGTGGCCGAAAACCCCTCCGTCTCGCGCGCGGCGGAAAGCCGGCAGGCGTCCAGCGCGTGCTCGCGCAGGCAGTGCCCATCCTCCAGAAGCAGCAGCCGCTCCGCGGCCAGGGCCGACATCGGGACCGTGCTTTCCCCCGCAAGCCGGTGCCCCTCCGGCATGGCCGCCAGGAAGGCGTCCTCCGCCACGGCCAGCGTCTCCGCCCCGTGCAGTGCCGCGGGCAGGGCCAGGAGCAGCAGGTCCAGCCGGCCGGCTTCCAGGTCCTCGGCCAGGCGTGCCGTCACGTCCTCACGGAGCCAGAGCCGCAGCCGTGGATGGGCGGCGCGCAAGGCCGGCATCAACCGGGGCAGGAGGAACGGACCGATCGTGGGGATCACCCCCAGGCGAAGCGGCCCGCTCAGCGGCGCCCGGCCCGAATCCGCCGTCTCCACCACCGCCTCCAGCGCCCGGAGCGCGGCGCGCCCCCGGTCCACCACCGACAGCCCGATGGCCGTGAACACCGGCCGCTTCAACGGCCCGCGCTCCAGCAGCGCCACACCCAGTTGCCGCTCCAGCGCGATGATCCCGGCCGAGAGCGTGGATTGCGTCACCGCGCAGGCGGCGGCCGCCCGGCTGAAATGCCCGTGATCCGCCAGGGCGACGAGGTAGCGGAGCTGCTGCGGACTGGGGAGGTGCATCGAACTTTTCGATCGGAACGTCAGGAATCATTCAATAGCACGGGGGAGCCTCAGCCGCCCAGAATGTCCCGTCGATGAAGCATGCTGTTGCCCGGACAGGTGGTACGGGCCGAGTTTCCATCGAAGAATTCGATGGTTTTAATCCAAATGTCCCATTTGCCATCCGCATGCTGCATCGCGATATAGGAGACGTGGGAGAGGAATCGCGGCAGCGTGGCTCCCCTTCCCCTCCATCCCCGTCCCATCAAAGGATCCGGCATGCTCACCGTTGGCGATCGCTTCCCCTCCTTCAAGCTGACCGCAGTCGAGGGCGGCCCGAAGGGCCTGGACCTGGACACCGCCTTCACCACCGTCACCGAGGCCGATCAGGCCGGCAAGTGGAAGCTCGTCTTCTTCTGGCCCAAGGACTTCACCTTCGTCTGCCCGACCGAGATCGTGGCCTTCGGCAAGCTGTTCCGCGAGTTCGAGGACCGTGACACCGTGATCTACGGCGTCTCGACCGACAGCGAGTTCGTGCACATGAACTGGCGCCTGCACCACGCCGACCTGAAGGACCTGCCCTTCGCCATGCTCGCCGACATCAAGCGCGAGCTGTCCACGGGCTGCGGCATCCTCGACAAGAACGAGGGCGTGGCACTGCGCGCGACCTTCCTCGTCGATCCCGAGGGCATCATCCGCTACGTCGGCGTGAACGACCTCTCCGTCGGCCGCAACCCGCAGGAGGTGCTGCGCATCCTCGACGCGCTGCAGACCGACGAGCTGTGCCCCTGCAACTGGCAGAAGGGCGAGGACGTCCTCAAGGCCGCCTGAGCCACCCGCCTGCCTTCCTGGGCCGCGCCCCTCCCGGCGCGACCCGGGCACCGGGGCCGCCCTCCCCCCGGGGATGGCCCCGATCGCCCTCCCGCGTGGCCCTTCCCTCCGGAAGCACGGCCCGCGGGAGCGGTGCGCCGGAGCGGCGCTCCCCGCCGGCCCCGCACACCGCTTCCCCATGATCGCTCCCCCATTCACACACGGAGACGACAATGTCCCTTGACGCCCTGCGCGACCGGCTGCCCGACTACGCCCGCGACCTTCGCCTGAACCTCGGCAGCCTTGCCACCGAGCCGGTGCTGTCCGAGCAGCAGCGCGCCGGCTGCTTCGTGGTCAGCGCCCTCGCCTCCCGCAACGCCGAGGTGTCCAGCGCCATCGTCGCCGAGTTCGGCCCCAAGCTCTCGCCCGAGGCGCTGAACGCCGCCAAGGCCGCCGCCGCCGTCATGGGCATGAACAACATCTACTACCGCTTCACGCACATGGTGCACGGCGACTACGGCAAGATGCCCGCCAAGCTCCGCATGAACGTCATGGCGAAGCCCGGTGTGGAGAAGGTGGATTTCGAGCTCTGGTCCCTCGCGGTGTCCGCCGTGAACGGCTGCGGCATGTGCATGGAAAGCCACGAGCGCGTGGTTCGGGAGCACGGCGTGACGGCCGAGCAGGTCCAGGCCGCGGTGCGCATCGCCGCCGTGGTGCACGCCGTCGCCTCCGTGCTCGACGGCGAGGACGCACTGGCCCAGGCGGCCTGAGCGGGCCGGGCCGGGCCGATCAGCCCGGCTTAATTCTTCCGCAAGGCGGGCAGGGCAACCTGCCCGCATGCAGGCCTCCGGCATCGCGTCGCGATCTTCCTCTCCCCCGCGCACGCCGGGCGCGGACCAGCGCGACCGCTTCCTCACCTTCGCCTTCGCCGCCGCCGACCTCCTGGTGGAAACCGGGCCCCATGCCACGATCACCTTCGCCGCCGGCGCCTTCCGCCATCACCTGGGCGAGACGCCGGAAGCCTTCGTCGGCCGCCCGCTGGACGATCTGATCGCGGCCGAGGAGCGCGGAGCGCTGGCCATGGCCATGCAGTTGCTGGCGGCCCGTGGCCGCCTGCCGCCGACCGCCATCCGCCTGAACGACGCGAGGCGCACGCCCTTCTCCCTTGCCGGCCTCGCCCCCTCTGGTCCGCAGGGGCAGTTCTGCCTCACCTTCGGCCCCCTGCCCGCCCCGCCCCGTGCCCCCACCGTGGCCGAAGGCGCCGCATTCGGGCGCGCCGCCGCCGGCCTGATGCAGGGCCCGGGCGGAAGCGCCGTTCTCGCCTTGATCGACCTGCCCGACGAAATCCGCCGCGCGATCGCCCGCCGCCCGGAGTTGCAGGGGGAGCTGGACGCCGCCCTGCTGGAAGGCTCCGGCGGCGGCCTCACGGGCCGCCTTTCTCCCGGCCGGTACGGCCTGGTCAGCAGCCGCCAGCCTCCGGACCTGCCCGGCCTCGCCGCGCGCATGGAAGCCGTTCTTCTTTCCCACGGCCTCCCGGGGGAGGTATCGACCCGCAACCTCCCCCTCGATCCCGAATCCCTGACCCCGGCCCAGGCCACCCGCGCCCTCCGCCATGCCCTGTCCAACTTCGCCACCGGAGGCACCGCCGCCCTCGCCACCGGCGGCCTCACCGAAGCCCTGCGCGACATCGCCGCGCAGGCCGGCACCATCCGGCGGGCCATCGGGGAACGCCGCTTCGATCTTCTCTACCAGCCCATCGTGGACCTGCGGGACCGCCGCACCCACCACTACGAGGCCCTGCTCCGCCCGGGCGGCCAGCAGGTCGACACCTTCATCCGCTGCGCCGAAGCCGTGGGCCTGACCGAGGAGCTGGACCTCGCCGTCGCCGACACGGTGCTGGATGCGCTGCGCTTCACGCCCGGCGTTCACGTCGCCCTCAACATTTCCGGCCTTTCCATGCAGAGCCCCCGCTTCCGCCAGGCGCTGCAGAACCGGCTGGACGCCAACCGCGCCCTGCTGCCCCGGCTGATGGCGGAACTGACCGAATCCGTGGAGATCGAGAACGAGGAGGAGGCCCGCGCCACGCTGGACATGCTCCGCGCGCGCGGCGTCTCCCTCTGCATCGACGACTTCGGCGCCGGCGCCGCGGCCTTCCGCTACCTCCGCAACTTCGCCGTGAACTGGGTGAAGGTGGACGGCGCCTATGTCCAGAACGCCGTGCGCAGCGAGCGCGACCGCTCCTTCGTCGCCTCCATGGTGGACCTCAGCCTCGCCGTCGGCGCCCGGGTGATCGCCGAGCAGGTCGAAACCGAGGAACACGCCGCCGTTATGGCCTCGCTCGGCGTCGAACTGGCCCAGGGCTACCTCTTCGCCCGGCCCGGCCGCCTTCCCGGCGCGCCCCAGCCGCGCCGCCTGGCCTAGCCCCCGTAACCCGCCTGCCGCGGCAGCCACAGCGCGATTCCGGGAAAGGCGATCAGCAGCGCGGTCCCCGCCGCCAGCATCAGCATGTAGGGGATGATCGACCGATTCACCTCCGCCAGCGGCGCCCCGGTGATCGCCTTGATCACCACGAGGTTCATCGCGACCGGCGGGGAGATCAGCGCCATCTCCAGGGAAAGCGTCAGCAGCACCCCGTACCAGACCTTGTCGATCCCCAGCGCACCCAGCGAGGGCAGGATCGCCGGCATGGTCAGCAGGATGATGGAGAAGCTCTCCAGCACGAGCCCCAGCACGAACAACAGCACCATCATCGCCACAAGGAACCCGGTGCGCGACAGCCCCATATCCGTCACCAGGGCGGCGAGCTCCTGGGGGATGTGCAGCTTGGTCAGCATGTAGCCGTACACCGCGGCGCCCGCGATGATCATCAGCAGCATCGCGCTGGTCCGCGTCGCGTCCTGCACCCCGTCCCACAGGTCCCGCCAGGTCAGCGTGCGGTAGATGATCGCCGCGATCGCGATGGCATAGAGCGTCCCCGCCCCCGCCGCCTCCGTTGCCGTGAACACCCCCATGTAGATGCCGCCCAGCACGAACACCGGCAGCGTCATCGACCAGCCGGCCCGCCGCAGCGAGGTCCCGACGCGCTCGGGCGGCGGGTCGTCCGCCGGCGCCACGGCCTTGCCCTCGGTCACGAACACATACAGGGCGAAAACCAGCGCCATCATCAGCCCCGGCACCAGGCCCGCGAGGAACAGCGCCCCCACGCTGGTTTCCGTCACGAAGGCGTAGAGCACCATCGGTGCCGAGGGCGGGATCAGGATACCCAGTGTCCCACCCCCCGCCACCACCCCGAAGGCGCCGCGCCGCGACATGCCGTAGCGCAGCATCTGCGGGATCGCGATCTTGCCGATCGTCAGCGCCGTCGCGACGGAGGATCCGCAGATCGCCGCGAACACCGTGCAGGCCAGCACCGTCGCGATGCCCACGCCGCCACGGACCCGGCGCAGCATGGCGAAGGCCGCGCCGTAGAGGTCGTCCACCACCCGCCCGCGCACCATCACATGCGCCATCATCATGAACAGCGGGATGGCCACCAGCAGGTAGCCGTTGAGGTTGCCGATGACGATCTCGCCCAGCGCGGGAATGCCGCCCTCGACCCAGAGCAGCACCGCCAGCGGCAGCAGGAACAGCGCCGCGAACATCGGCAGGCCGAGGTAGAGCAGGCCGATCAGCACGGCCATCAGGATCAGGAAGGACATGCGCTATTCCCCGCGCGCCAGCGTGTCGCGCGGCAACTCCTCGTCACCCGTCGGCAGGTGTTCGGGCGACCCGCCGGCCAGCAGCACGAAGCACTGCGCCAGCGAGACCAGCAGCAGCACCGCCGCGCCCGCCGGCAGCAGCAGTTGCACCCACCACTCCGGGATCTCCGCCACATCGGTCACCAGGCCGACCATGCGGGAGAAGGCCACCGTCTCCCATCCCGCCCAGAGCAGGATCGCGGCCACCAGCGCGACGGACGCGGCGCCCACCACATGCGCCGCCCGGGCCAGCCGCGGCCCCATGCGCCCGACGGCCACATCCACCCCGATATGCTCGAAGCGCCGCTGCGCCTCGGGCGCGGCCAGCAGCACCAGCGCCAGCACGAGCCATCCCGCCACCTTGTCGATCCAGGGCAGCGGCGTGTGGAAAACATAGCGCGCCACCACCGAGGCCCCGACCAGCAGCAGGCAGACCACCGTGGAGAGCGAGGCCAGCCAGCAGGACAGGCGGGATACCAGGGAAACGGCGCGCAGCACGATCAAACCGCCCGCAGCAGGTCCAGCAGCCGCGGTCCGTTCTCGGGCGATTGCCGCAGAAAGGCGTCCATCACCGGCTTCTGCATCGCGTCCCGCCAGCGCGCGGCCTGCTCGGGCGTCTGCACCGTGATCTCCATCCCCTTGGCGCGAAGCTCGCCCACCGCAGCCTCGGCGGTGCGCACGGTCACGTCCACCGCCTCCTCCTCCGCCCGCGCCAGCGCCGCCTCGATCACCGCGCGCGCCTCCGGCCGCAGCCCGTCCCACCAGCGCGGATTGACGTAGACCTGGGTGGACACGCTGAAGAAGGGCGAGACCGTCCCGTATTTCTGCACCTCGTAGAAGCGGCGCGACACGGCGGCGGACACATCCGTCAGCCCCGCATCCAGCACGCCCGACTGCAGCGCCCCTACCACCTCCGGGGCCGGCGTCGCGGCCGGGGCCGCGCCCACGGCGGAGAGCGACTGGTCGATCAGCGTGTTGATGCCGCGGATCTTCACGCCGCGGAAATCCTCGGGATTGATCAGGGCCTTGCGGCCCGAGGTGAAGATCGCCGAGTTGGTGGTGAACAGCCAGGCCACCGAGCGCACCGCCCGCCGCGCCGTGATCCCGTCCAGGAAGCGCCGCGCCTCGGATTTGGGGAAGCGCCGGTTCTGCTCGACCTCCGTGAAGAAGAAGGGAATGGTCTGGGCCGACATTTCCGGGATGGTGTTGCCCCAGGTGAAGTTGGTGGCCACGGCCGCCTCGAAGGCCCCGCGCGCGACGCCCGGGAAGTTCTCCGCCACCCGCGCCAGCTGCTCGGCGGGGAACACCTGCACGTCCACCGCGCCGTTGCTCCTGGCCTTCACCTCGGCCGCGAAGCCCGCCAGCACGCCCGCGATGTGGTGGGAGGGCGGATACTGGTGCGACAGCCGCATCACCGTGGCCCCCTGCGCGGAAGCTCTCCGCACGAAAGGCAGCGGCAGGGCGCCCGCCAAGGGCAGGGCGAGGAGATGGCGTCGTTGCATGGTCGTCCTCCGGGGCAGCTTGCCCGGGGGTTTGCGTCCCCAACCCCCTCCGGTCAAGCGCGGGGTCAACGCCCCGCCGGGCTCGGCCCCGTGAACAGTCCGCGAAGCGCCCCCGGCGCCAGGATAGACAGAGGGTCGAGCTGAAAGTCCGGATCGTCCAGCTTGCCCAGCATCCGGAAGTTCGCGGCGAAGACGCCCCCGCCCCGCTCGGAGGTGAAGAGCTGCCCGATCCCGGGAATGCGGCCCAGCGCGCTGTTGACGGCATAGGAGGGCACGATGGTCCCGCGCAGGTCGAAGCGCTCCGCCTGCCGCAGGATCCGCCCCTCCACCGTGATGCCCAGCGAGGCCGAGACCGCCCGCGCCTCGCGCAGCACCAGGGCCTCTGGCGTCAGGATGAAGGGCGCGTTGGCCAGGGTGAAGCGCAGCCCCGGCCCGCGCGCCGCCTCGGGGATGCCGTAGATCGAGAGCGCCTGCAGCAGCTTGCCGATCGAGGCCGCCTCCCGCACCCCGAAGTCCCGCAGCTCCGCAACGCCGGTGAGCGGCGAGCCCGGCGCGTTGCCCGGCCATTCGCCGGACATGTGCAAGCGCCCCTCGTCCAGCGCGTCGAAAAGGCCGAGGTCGCGGAGCAGGTTGCCCAGGCCATCCACCCGCGCCTCCATGGCCCGCCCGGCGCCGCGCGGCACCACCACCGCCTCGAACCCTCCGCCGCGCACCCCGCGCCCGCTCGCGCGCAGGTCGCGCAGCACACCGCGCCCGTCGATGAACAGCGTTGCCAGGACCGGCGCCAGTTCCCGGCCCTCGGCCAGCAGCACGCGGTCGAAGCTGGCATCCAGCCGCAGCGCGGTCGGCTCCCCCCCGCCGCCGGCGCCGCGCCGCTCGCGCTCGCGCAGCAGCCCGCGCGCATCCAGCACCGCCCCGCGCAGCCGGATGTCCCATGGCTCCCCGGGCGAGGACGGAGAGGCGAAACGCCCCGAGAAGCGGCTGGCCCCCACCCGCGCCTCCAGCACATCCGCCCCATAGGCGTCGCTGTTGCGCACGAAGGCCACGCCGCCCCGGACATCGAGGTTCGGCCCCTCCACCCGCACCCCTTCCAGCGCCACCAGATCGTCGCCGCGGAAGCGCAGCACCCCCTCGGCCCGCGCGGGCACCCCGGCCTGCTTGTTATAGCCGAGTGGCGCGAGGGACAGCCGCGTGTCCCGCAGCTCCGCCCGCACGGAGACCTCCGCCTCGCGGGAGCGATGCCGCTCCACCTGCGCCACGTAGTTCAGCGGCCCGGTGGCATAAGGCGCCGCGTCCACACCCAGGCGCCTGAGGTCTGCCGCCTCCGTCCGCCCCTCCACCCGCACCCGCTCCGTCACCTGGGAAGGCGGGCCATCGCGGAAGTCGAGCTGCGCCTCCAGCCGGCCGGGAATGGGCCCCAGCCGCGCCGTGCCCGCCAGCTTCATCCCCGCCAGGTCCACCGAAACATCCAGGTCCGCCCGCTCCACCGGCAGGCCGCGGATGAAGTCGGCGATGCGCCCGTTGGTCAGCCGCCCCTGGGCGGCAACCTGCACCTCATCCGTCCGCAGGTCCTTCTTCAGCGGCGTCGAGACCCGCAGCCGCGCGTCCACGCTGCCCCCGGCCGCCCCCAGCTCCAGCGGCCGCTTGTCGAACAGGTGCAGCCGGGGGTTGCGCACCACCGCCAGCACATCGGCCAGCGGCCCCACCACCCGCCCCTCGATCTCCGCCTTCTCCGCATCGACATCGAGGTCAAACAGCCGCACCCGCGCCTCGGGCACCGAGAGCCCCGTGCCCGCCTGCCGGTTCGCCCGCGCCTGCACCACCACCTCGGCGAGGGAGAAGGTGATCAGCCCGTCCGCCCCCTCCAGCGGAGGGATCGGGCGGAGCCAGTGCACCGTCGCCCCCTCCGCCCGCAGCGTGCCCGAGACATCCGTCACGCGCGGGCGGGAAAAGTCGGTCGCAACCTCCCCCTTGAGCACCCAGCGCCCGTCCCGCCCGGTGCCCGCCGTCAGGTTCTCCACCAGCCAGGACCGCACGTTCTCCGCCACCCCGGGCGGCCAGTAGCGGTCGAGGTCCACCACGGCCAGCGCATCCACCCCCAGCTCAAGCTCCCCCCTCCAGAGGTCCCCGTCGCGGTCGGCCCGCGCGCTGGCCGTGATCCGGGTCGGCCGCGCTCCCGGGCGCGGCGGCGCCGGCAAGGTCAGGTCCAGCCGCTCCATGCGAAGCCGCCGCCCGTCCCCGGTCAGCACCAGCCGCGCCGCATTGACGGGAATGCGCCGGCCGGGCGCGACCACGTGGCCGGACTCCGTCCGGACCTCCACCCGTCCGAGGAACTCGCCGCTGCTGAAGTCGTAGCGCCCGCTGAACCGGGCCCCGAGATCGGCCTCCAGCGCCGCCAGCGGCCGGAGCGACGGCAGGGCGGTCGCCAGCGCCGGCGGGCTCACCGCATCGATCTCCAGGATCGCCTCCGCCACCAGCGGCTCCCCCTCCGCCCGCCCGATGATCCGGACGGGGATCTCCTGCCCCGCCAGCAGCAACGCGCCGGATCCGGACATCCCGATCGCCGCGTCCGCGCCACTGCCCCGCGTGATGGAAAGGTTCACGTCGTCGAGCGACCAGCCGAACCGCAGCGGGTCGTCGCGCACCTGCACCAGCCCGCTCTCCACCCGCAGCTCGCGAAGCGAGGCCAGCGGCGAATCGCCGGGCGGGGCCCGCAGCGCCCGGGCCAGCGCCTGGGTGCCCGCCTCCAGGCTCTGCGCCTCGCCCGAAGGCGCTCCCTCCGTGGGCACCGCCGCCTCGGGCGGCACGCCCAGGTCCAGCGAAAGCTCCCCCTGCTCGTCGCGGCGCAGCATCACGGCGGGGTCGCGCAGCACGACCCGCTCCGGAGCCACCACGCCGCGCAGCAGCGGCGGCACGGCCAGCGTGACCTCCGCGGCCTCGAGGGAAGCCCGCGTGGCCCCCTGCGCATCCACCACGCGCAGCGTGTCCAGCCGAAGGCGGAGCGGCGCCGCCACGCCTCCCTGCCAGCCGCCCCAGGCCACCCAGGCCTGCCCGAAGGTGATCCGCACCCCCGGCGCCAGCCCGGTCAGCCGCGCCGCAATGGCATCGTTCACCGGCGGGATGGGCGGAATGGCGATCGGACCCTGCGCCAGCCGCCAGCCCAGCGCCGCCAGACCCACCCCGGCGAGGATCGCCGCCAGCATGGCCAGCCGGAGAAGAAAGGAAACGGCCTGCAAGGCCAGCGCCCCGAAACGCTTCCCCACTTGACCGAGGTGGCGCCTCACGCGTTGCCTGCAGGCGCATGTCCGCCACTGAAGCCACCCGCCGCCACCCGCCGACACCCTTCGACCCTGCCGCCGCCGCGCGGCTGGCCGAGGACTTCGCCGCGCGTGGGTCCGCCGAGGCCGCCTATGCCGCCACGGCGCCGGGGGCCGCGCTGCTGGCGGCACTGGGCGGCCACAGCCCCTTCCTCGCGGACCTCGCCCTGCGGGAAGCCACGACGCTGCTGCGCATGGCCGAGCGCGGCGCCGAGTCCGCGCTCGCCGCCGCGCTGGACCCGCTCGGCCGCGCCGATCCCGGCGCCAGCTTCGCCCAGCTCGGCGCCGCGCTTCGTCAGTCGAAACGGCAGGCAGCCCTCATCATCGCCGCCGCGGACCTCACGGGGGAATGGAGCCTCGATCAGGTCACCGGCGCCCTCTCCACCCTGGCTGAAACATCCATCGACCTCGCCTGCGCGCACCTCCTGCGGGAGGCCGCCGGGCGCGGCGAGATCACCCTGCCCCATGGCGCCAAGCGCGACCCGCGCGCCGCGAGCCGGGGCTCGGGCCTGGTCGTGCTGGCCATGGGCAAGCTGGGCGGGCGCGAGCTGAACTATTCCTCCGACGTCGATCTGATGGTCCTCTTCGATCCAGCCGCGGCGACCGATCCCGACGGGGCCCAGGCGACCTATGTGCGCCTGGCCCGCGACCTCGTGCGGCTGCTGGAGGAACGCACGGCCGAGGGCTATGTATTCCGGACTGATCTGCGCCTCCGTCCGGACCCTGCCGCGACACCGCTCGCCGTCTCGATACAGGCGGCCATCGCCTATTACGAGAGCTTCGGCCAGAACTGGGAGCGGGCGGCCATGCTCAAGGCCCGTCCCGTGGCCGGCGACCGCGCGCTCGGCGACCAGCTCCTGGCGGAGATCCGTCCCTTCGTCTGGCGCCGCCACCTCGACTTCGCGATGATCGCCGACATCCACTCCATCAAGCGCCAGATCCACGCGGTGCACGGAACCAAGCGCGGCGCGGGGTCCGAGATCGCGGTGGCCGGCCACGACGTGAAGCTCGGCCGCGGCGGCATCCGCGAGATCGAGTTCACCGCCCAGGTCGCCCAGCTCATCTGGGGCGGCCGCGACCCCACGCTGCGCGACCCCACCACCCTCGGCGCCCTCGTCGCCCTCGCCGCCGCCGGCCGCATGGACCGGCGCGCGGCGGCGGAGCTGGCCGACGCCTATGTGTTCCTTCGCGATGTCGAGCACCGGCTCCAGATGGTGGCCGACCGCCAGACCCACAGGCTGCCCGAGGACGAGGACGGCCTGGCCCGCATCGCCTCCTTCATGGGCTTCGACGACACCGGCTCCTTCGCTTCCGTCCTCACCGGCCATCTCCGCCGCGTCGCCGGCCAGTATTCCCGCCAGTTCGAATCGGAGCCCTCCCTCAGCCTGCCCGCCGGGGAGGGCTTCGAGGGCGGCAACCTCGTCTTCACCGGCCCCGAGAACGACCCGGCGACCCTCGAAACCCTGGCCACCATGGATTACGCCAACCCCGGCGGCATCTCCGCCATGGTCCGCGCCTGGCACCACGGCCACCGCCGCGGCACCCGGAGCGCCCGCGCGCGCGAGCTGCTGACCGCGCTGATGCCAGCCCTCCTCGCGGCCTTCGCCCGCCAGCCCGAGCCCGACGCGGCGCTCGCCCGCTTCGACGCCCTTCTGGAGCGCCTCCCCGCCGGCGTGCAGGTGCTGAGCCTCCTGCACCGCAACCCCGCCCTGCTGGACCGCGTGGCCGGCGTGCTCGGCGCCGCTCCGGCGCTCGCCGACCACCTGGCCCGCGACGCCTCCGCCCTGGAGGGCCTGCTCGCGGGCGGCGCCGGGCAGGCCGCGGCCGCCATCCCCGCCCTGGTCGGCGCCGCCCGCCACTACGAGGAATCCCTCGAATCCGTCCGCCGCATGGTCACCGAAGGCCGCTTCGAGGTGGATGTCGCCGCATTGGAGGGCACGCTGGACGTGGACGCCGCCGGCATCGCCCGCAGCGAATTGGCCGATGCCGCCATCGCCTGCCTGCTGCCCCAGGTCGCCAAGGACTTCGCCACCCGCCACGGCAAGGTCGCGGGCGGCGCCATGGCGGTGGTCGGCATGGGCAAGCTCGGGGGCCGGGAGATGCTGCCGGGCTCCGACCTCGACCTCGTCCTCATCTACGACCACGCCGAGGACGCGGCCGAGAGCGACGGCCCCAAGCCGCTGGCCGTTTCCACCTACTTCGCCCGCCTCGCCGCCCAGTTCGTCGCGGCCCTGACCGCCCCGGGCGCCGAGGGCAAGCCCTACGAGGTGGACATGCGCCTCCGCCCCTCCGGCAACAAAGGCCCCGTGGCCGCCAGCATCGCCGCCTTCGAACGCTACCACGGCCCCCGCGAGGCCGGCGGCCCGGGAACCGGAGGGGCCTGGACCTGGGAACGCATGGCGCTGACCCGCGCCCGGCCCGTGGCCGGCCCCCCCGCGCTGCGCCGCCGGATCGCCGAGTGCTGCCGCGAAGCCCTTGTGGCCCATTCCGGCCCCCAGGCCATCGCGGATGCCCTGGCCATGCGCGCCCGCATGCTGCGCGACCTGCCGCCCGACGGCCCCTGGGACGTGAAGGCCATCCCCGGCGGTCTGGTGGAAGTGGAGTTCATCGCGCAGGCCCTGCAATGCGCCCATGCCGCCGCGCACCCGAAGATCCTGGCCCCCACCACGCGCGACGCCCTGGCGAACCTCGCCCGCGCCGGGCTGCTGGAGGCGGAGGAGGCCGCGGCCCTCATCGCGGCGGAGCGCTTCTGGCGCACCCTGCAATCCCTGCTGCGCCTCACCGTCGGCCGGGTGCGGACCGAACACCTGCCCCCCGCCTCCACCCAGGCCCTTCTTCGCGGCATCGCCCCCGCCTGCCGGGAGCCGCCCGTTGACCTGCCCGCCCTCCGCGGGCAGATGCGCGAGGTCGCGTCCGGCGTGCGTTCGAGCTTCGAGCGCCACCTCGGCGCGCTGCCGCTGAAGGGGGCCGCATGATCGAGGTCGGGGACAAGGCACCGGAATTTGACATGCCGGCCGCGGGCGGCGGGCGCGCCAGCGCCGCCCTGCTCCGCGGCCGCCGCTACGCCCTGTATTTCTACCCCAAGGCCGATACCTCCGGCTGCACCGTCCAGGCCCAGGGCGTGCAGGAGAACCTGGCCGCGCTCGGAAAGGCGGGGATCACCGTGATCGGCGTCTCGCCCGACCCCGTGAAGAAGCTGGACGCCTTCGCGAGGAAGTTCGGCCTCACCTTCACCCTGGCGTCGGACGCCGACCAGTCCCTCGCCGCCGCCTATGACGCCTGGGTCGAGAAATCCATGTATGGCCGCAAGTACATGGGCATGGAGCGCAGCACGTTCCTGGTTTCGGCCGAGGGCACGGTGGAGGCCATCTGGCGCAAGGTGAAGCCCGCGGAGCACGCCGCCCTGCTGCTCGCAGCCGCCTGAGGCGGTTGGACCGCCACCGCCGGCCGGATTAGGCTGAGCCACGAAACGCGGGAGCGGGAACATCGTGCAAGGCCGGTCACTCGCGCTCGTTCTCGCCCTTTCGGTCGGCTGCGCGGCGCTTGCCATGGGGCTGCGCCAGTCCTTCGGCCTGTTCCTCGCGCCCATGACCACCGCGCTCGGCTGGTCCACCAGCGGCTTCGCCTTCGCCATCGCCTGCCAAGTGCTCATCAACGGCTTCAGCCAGCCCCTCGTCGGCCAGCTCGCGGACCGCTTCGGCGGGCGCGTGGTGGTGATGGGCGGCGCGCTGCTCTACGCCCTCGGCATCGCCGGCATGGCCCTCGCGCCCGGCCTCGGGGTCTTCACCCTCTTCGCGGGCCTCGTCATGGGCGTCGCCGTCTCGGCGGCGGGAATGCCCGTGATCGTCGCCTCCCTCACCCGCCAGCTTCCCGATTCCATGCGCGGCCGCGCGGCGGCGCTGGGCACGGCGGGCTCCTCTCTCGGGCAGTTCCTGGTGGTGCCCATGTCGGGCGCGGCGCTCGCGGGCTTCGGCTGGCAGGCCGCGCTGCTGGCCATGGCCGGCGCCGCGCTGCTGATGGTGCCCCTTGCCCTGCCTCTGGCCGGCCGTCCCGCGCCGAAGCCCGCCAGCGCGGTCCCGGAGGAATCCGCGCGCCAGGCCCTGTCCCGCGCCTTCCGCTCCCGCATGTTCTGGTGCCTCTTCTTCGGCTTCTTCGTCTGCGGCCTGCACGTCTCCTTTATCGCGATCCACATGCCGGGCTTCGTGGCCACCTGCCATCTTCCCGTGCAGGTCGGCGCCTGGTCCATTTCCCTGATCGGCCTGTTCAACGTGGTGGGCTCACTCGGCTCGGGGGAACTCACGCAGCGCTGGAAGCGGCGGGAACTGCTGGTCGCGATCTACGCGCTGCGCGCCCTGCTGATCGCCGTGTTCTTCGTGGTGGAGAAGTCCACCGCCTCCATCCTGGTCTTCTCCGCCCTGATGGGCGTGCTCTGGCTTTCCACCGTGCCGCCCACCGTCGCCCTCTGCGCCCGCCTCTTCGGCACGCGCTGGCTGGCCACCATCTTCGGGCTGGTCTTCCTGGGCCACCAGGTCGGCGGCTTCCTCGGCGCCTGGCTGCCCGGCCTCATCTTCGACCGCACCGGCAGCTACGACGCCATGTGGCTGATCTCGGTCGCGGGCGGCGTGTTCGCCGCCCTGATCCACCTGCCGCTCCGCGAACCGGCTCCCCTGGCCGCGCCCGCCGCGGCCTGATCCATCGCGGCGGGGTGGACAACCGGCCCGCCCTCCCCTTTTCTGCGGCCACTTCAGGGCATGAGGGACTGTTCGATGCGGCGGAACTGGGCGAAGTGGATCATGGTCGCGCTGCTGGCAGCCCCGCTTGCGGCGGCCGACGCGCAGCAGGGACCGGCACCGGCCGCCCCCCATGCCTGGCTCTTCGGCACCTGGACCGGCGGCATCTTCCCCGCCACCGAAACCGAGGGCGCCGACTGCGCGGCCCAGCCCACCGTCATCTTCACGCGCGACGTCATCATGCGCGTCTCGGTGCTCGAGGTGCCCTACCGGCAGCGCCTGATCGAGACCGTCTCGGGCGGCCCGGACGCGGTGGAGTTCCGCATGGCCCCGGCCAGCGCCTCCATCCCGCCGCTGGGCGGCCGGCTGCCCCCGGACAGCGCCTTCGGCTGCGCCAACCCCAACAACCTCCGGGTGGAGCGCCGCGGCCCCAACGAGATCCTCTTTCCCAACTGCTCCGAATTTCCCAGCCCCCTCAAGCGCTGCACCACCCGCTGACCGTGCATGGCGGATGAGGCGCCTCCGATCGGGCTGACGGCGCACAGCCTGGGGGTCCCATCCCCCACCCTCCGCCCGGCGCCGGCGCGGCGGGACTGGATGGACGCCACCCCCCAGGGCTTCGCCAACCGCTGCCTGCCGCTGACCATGGCCAATGCCCATGGCTGGGAGGTGGTGGGCGAGGGCGCCTTCGAGGCCTGGTGGAACGGCGGCCCCAATGCCTCCGACATCACCATCCGCACGGAACGCGAGGGGCGCCCCGCCGCCGTCAGCCATTTCGGCTCGGGCGTGCTCACCTTCCACATCGACATGCTGTTCCGTACCGACCCTGGCTACAGCCTCTGGGTCTCGGGCCCGACCAACACGGCAAAGGACGGCATCGCTCCGCTGACCGGCGTGGTGGAGACCGACTGGTCCCCCGCCACCTTCACCATGAACTGGCGCTTCACCCGCCCGCGCCACCCCGTGCGCTTCGCCCCGGGCGAGCCCCTCTGCCTGCTTTTCCCGATCCCGCGCGACCTGATCGAGCGCGTGCGCCCGGCCATCCGCCCCCTGGCGGCGGACCCTGCCCTGGAGGCCGGGTACCGCGGCTGGAGCGCCTCCCGCGCCCGCTTCAACGCCGCGCTCAAGGAGCCGGGCAGCGAGGCCCGCGCCCAGGGCTGGCAGCGCGACTACCACCGCGGCCGCATCGGGGAAACAACGGCCGGCGACCACGTCACCCGCCTGCGCCCCCGCCCCTTCGAGGTTCCGTGAACTCCCGCCGCGGCGCCCGATGACCCTTCCCGGCCTGCCGCCCCTTCCCGAGCTCGCCGCGACGCTGGCCACCGCCCTCGTCGCCGGCCTCGCGCGCGGCTTCTCGGGCTTCGGCGCGGCGCTGATCTTCATTCCGCTCGTCAGCGCGGCGCTCGGCCCGCGCGTCGCAGCCCCGCTGCTCATGCTGGTGGACAACGCCGCCGCCCTGCCCCTCATCCCCGCCGCCTGGCGAACCGCCGACCGCCGGGAGGTCGCATCCCTCCTCGCCGGGGCCCTGGCGGGAACGCCCGCCGGCGCATGGCTCCTCCTGCACCTCGACCCTCAGGCGCTGCGCTGGGGCATGTGCGCCCTCGCCCTGGCCATGCTGGCGCTGCTGGCGTCGGGCTGGCGCTACCACGGCCGCCCGGCCCTGCCGCTCTCCCTCGGCGTCGGCGCTGCCTCCGGGCTGCTCTCGGGGGCGGCCCAGATGGGCGGCCCGCCGGTGGTCGCCTACTGGCTGGGCGGCGCCATCCCGGCGGCGCGCGTGCGGGCCAACATCGTGCTCTTCTTCGCCGCCAGCGGCGTCATCAGCGCCGCCACCTACCTCCTGGGCGGCCTGCTGACGGAGGAGGTGCTGGCCCTGGCCGCCCTGGCAGCCGTGCCCTACGGGCTGGGCCTCTGGGCCGGGGCACGCCTCTTCGGCAGGGCCAGCGAGGCCACCTTCCGGCGTGCCTGCTTCGTCCTCATCGCCCTGGCGGCCCTGCTCGGCCTTCCCATCCGAACCTGAGGGCGCCTCAGGCCGGCAGCGTCGCGACCGCCAGCAGGCCGCCCTCCGGCCGGTTTCGGAGCACCACGTCCCCCCCATGGGCGCGCAGGATGTTGCGCGCGATCGGCAGGCCCAGTCCCACGCCGCCCGTTTCGCGGTTGCGGCTCGCCTCCAGCCGGCGGAAGGGCTGGAACACGGCCTCCTGGCTTTCCTCTGGAATGCCCGGGCCTTCGTCCTCCACCCGAAGCTGGATCTGCGCCGCCTGGCCGACCTGGGGCGGCACCAGTTGCACCCGCGCGGCATTGCCATAGTTGGCGGCATTGGCCACGAGGTTCGCCAGCGCCCGCTTCAACGCGATCGGCCGCCCGCGCACCGTCAGTCGCTCCGGCCCCTCATAGGCGAAGGCCTCGGGCGGCGCGTAGGGCCTGGCGTCGGCCGCCTCGTCCAGCACGGTGCGGCACAGCGCCGCGAGGTCCAGCGGCACCGAAGGCTCGGCGGCCGCGTCGTCCCGCGCGAAGGCCAGGGTGGCATTCACCATGGCCTCCATCTCCTCCAGGTCCGACAGCATCTTCGCCCGCTGCTCCTCGTCCTCCATGAACTCGGCCCGCAGCTTCAGACGGGTGATGGGCGTGCGCAGGTCGTGCCCGATCGCGGCCAGCATCTGCGTGCGATCCCCCACGAAGCGCCGGATGCGTTCGGCCATGGTGTTGAAGGCATGGGCGGCGGTGGACACCTCGAGCGGCCCGTCCTCGGGCATGGGCGGCGCGTTCACGTCGCGCCCCAGCGCGTTCGCCGCCCGCGCCAGGTCCCGCACCGGCCGCGTCAGCCGCCGCGTCGCCCAGACGATCAGCAGCGCCGCCGCCGCCGTCATCAGCAGGAAGGCGATCAGGAAGGTCTCGGAATGCCAGGGCCTGAGCGGCGGCATGTGCAGCTTCAGGTTCACCCATTGGGACCCGTCCGGCAGCAGCGCCGCCACGTAGAGGGTGCCGAAGCCCATCCCCGCCTGCACCTCCCGCGCCCGCCAGCGCGGCGGTCCGCCCAGCAGGATCTCGGGGCGCACCATGCGCAGCACCTCGGGCGGCGCGGGCAGCATGCCCGACCGCACCCAGGGCTGGTCGTCGAGTCCCGCCTCCAGCCCGGTGGGCAGCTCCAGCTCCGCCAGCACGGAGGGGCGGCGGTCCGGCAGGGCCACCACCATGCTGCGCCACAGGCCGAACACCCGCGCCGACATCTCCCGCTCCATCGCCGCGCGCTGCAGGTCCACGCGGTCCAGCGCATGGATGGTCAGCCCCGCCGCCTGCACCGCCATCAGCGCCAGCAGAAGGAACAGCGCCGTGCGGGCCGCCAGCGTCCGCGGCAGGATGCGGCGGATGAGCCCCTTCATGCGGCCCGATGCCCCCCGGGGCGCCTCACGCCGCGCGCTCCACGTCCGCGGCCAGCACATAGCCGCCGCCGCGCACGGTCTTGATCAGGCTGGGGTTGCGCCCGTCATCCTCCAGCTTGCGCCGCAGCCGCGAAACGGCGACGTCGATCGCCCGATCGAAGGGCCCGGCCTGCCGCCCCCGCAGCAGGTCCATCAGCATGTCCCGCGTCAGCACCCGGTTCGGCCGCTCCACCAGAACCGTCAGCAGCTCGTATTCCCCGCCCGTCAGCGAAACCTCGGCGCCGTCCGGGTTCAGCAGCCGCCGCCGCTGCGGCTCCAGCACCCAGCCGCCGAAGCGGATCGCGCTGGGCAGCGGGTCGCGCCGTGGCCCCTCGCCGTGGGCGCGCCGCATCACCGCCCGGATGCGGGCCAGGAGCTCGCGCGGGTTGAAGGGCTTGGCCACGTAGTCGTCCGCGCCCAGCTCCAGCCCGACGATGCGGTCCGTCTCCTCCCCCATCGCCGTCAGCATCACGATGGGCACGTCGGACTGCGAGCGCAGCCAGCGGGCGAAGTCCAGCCCGGATTCGCCGGGCATCATCAGGTCCAGCACCACGATGTGGTACCGGCCCAGCGGCCAGGCGCGCCGCGCCTCGCGCGCCTCGCGCGCCGTGGTCACGCGGAAGCCCTGCTTCTCGAGGAAACGGGCGAGCAGGTCGCGGATCTCGCGGTCGTCGTCCACGACCAGGATGTGGGGGGCGGGTTCCATGCCCTGTTACATAGCGCGCCCGGGCCCGGTGTCGCGGGGCGTGTTGTTACATTCCATGTCGGAACGGGCCGGCGTTGCCGGCTGTTTCACCATCCCGGGAACAGGCCTTGGATGGCGGCCCCGGAACGCCAGATATCGCCCCAACGGTGCCGCCCCATCCCCCCAATCCCCCGGGGCGCCGCCGGAGGAACGGCGGCGGGCATCCCGCATCCCCCCTTGTCGCGGCGCCCGCCGCCGTTCACCTCCCCTCTCATGAACGACCATCCGGCCTGGGCCGCCCCGGGCCTCCTCGGCCTGGCCCTGGCCGACCCGGCCCTGCACGGCGTCCTCGCCGCGGCCGGTCCCCTTCCCTGGCGCCGCCGCGCCCCGGGCTTTCCGGGGCTTCTCCGCACCATCTGCGGCCAGCAGATCAGCAACCGCGCCGCCGGCGCGATCTGGGCCCGCCTCCGTGCCCTTCCCGGCGCCCTGGATCCGGCGGGGCTGATGGCGCTGGACGATGCCGTCCTCTGCGGCGTCGCCGGCCTCTCCCGCCCGAAGGCCGCCCATGCCCGCAGCCTGGCCACCGCCATCCTGGAAGGCCGGCTCCGCCTGGAGGACCTGGCGGGCATGGCCGACGAGGATGCGGTCGCCCACCTCTGCGCCATCCGCGGCCTCGGCCGCTGGACCGCCCAGGTCCACCTCCTCTTCGCCGAGGACCGCCCGGATATCTTCCCCGAGGGCGACCTCGCCCTGGCCGCCGCCCTGGCCCACCTGCGCGACCTGCCCGCCCGACTTCCACCCCGCGCCCTGGCGGAAGCGGCGCGGGGCTGGCAGCCCTGGCGCTCGCTCGCCGCCCGCCTGCTCTGGCACCACTGGCGCCACGTCACGGGCCGCCCCGGAAAGGACCCCGAGGACGATGGATGACACCCCTCCCCCCGCCCTGGCGGAAGGCCGCACCATCACCTTCCTCTACACGGCGGACCTGCCCCGGCTCTGCCGCTTCTACGAGGAAACGCTCGGCCTCCGATGCGTGGTGGACCAGGGCCGGTGCCGCATCCTGCGCGCCAGCGCCACCGCGCTGATCGGCCTGTGCGACATTCCCGGCCGCCGCCTCGGCACCGAGGGCGTGCTGGTCAGCTTCGCCGTCGCCGACCTCGACGCGGCCATCGCCGCCCTGTCCGCCAGGGGCGTGACCTTCGAGGGGCCGGCCACCACCGGCATGGGCGGCACCGTTCGCAGCGCCTTCTTCCGCGACCCCCAGGGCTACCGGCTCGAGATCCAGTCCTTCATCCGCGGGGGCGCCTCGTGGCTGCCCTGATCGCGGCCCATCAGTAGCCCAGAGCCACCGCGGCCTCGCCGAGCGCCCAGAAGGCCGGGAACGCGATCACGAAGGCCAGCATGGCTTCGCGCAGGGCGTCGTTGGGGACGATGGGGCGGGTTGCGGCATGGAGATATCGCATGGACAGCAGTGAACAAAACATGAACTGATCGGGCAAGCCAAATCCGCAGCGGTACCCCGCCGCGCACGCGGACGTGTCCCAATCGAATCCGGAACAAAATCGTCGCCGTACCCCCCTCGCCCGGCACGCCACTTGCTGCGACGATGGGAAGAGCGGCCCGTCCCGGCCGCAGCACACGGGGGGACACAGTGCCGGCCTTCGACGAGATGCATGAGGACGGAAAGGTCCGCGCGCCCTACGCGGGCATCGCGCGCTACCTGGAGGCGGCCGGCGGGCAGGAGCTGGAAGCCAAGCGGAGAGAGGCGGAGGTGCTGTTCCGCCGCATCGGCGTGACCTTCGCCGTCTACACCGAGGGCGGTGACCCCGAGCGCCTCATCCCCTTCGACGTGATCCCCCGGATCATCGCGCGCAGCGAATGGGACAGCCTGAAACGCGGCCTGGAGCAGCGCGTGCGCGCGCTCAACGCCTTCCTCGCCGATGTCTACGGACCGCGACGGATCCTCGAGGCCGGCATCGTCCCCGCCGACCTCGTCCTGAAGAACGAGGGCTACCGCCCGATCATGGAGGGCTTCACCCCCCCGGGCGGCGTCTACACCGTGATCTCCGGCATCGACCTGGTCCGCACCGGCCCGGACGAGTTCTTCGTGCTGGAGGACAACTGCCGCGTCCCTTCCGGTGTCTCCTACATGCTGGAGAACCGCGAGGCGATGATGCGGCTCCTGCCGAACCTCTGCTCCGCCCATCGGATCGCGCCCGTCAGCCACTACCCCGAGGAACTGCTCGAAACCCTGAAGTCCCTCGCGCCCGCGGCCTGCAGCGGCGAGCCGACGGTTGTCGTCCTCACCCCCGGCCCGTTCAACTCCGCCTATTACGAGCATTCCTTTCTGGCCGACGAAATGGGCGTCGAGCTGGTGGAGGGCGCGGACCTCTTCGTGCGCGACCACACGGTGTTCATGCGCACCACCGCCGGCGCGCGCCGCGTGGACGTCATCTATCGCCGCGTGGATGACGAGTACCTGGACCCCGAGGCCTTTCTCGAGGAGTCCACCCTCGGCGTGCCCGGCCTGATGGCCGCCTACCTCGCCGGCCGCGTGACCCTGGCCAACGCCCCGGGCGCCGGCATCGCCGACGACAAGGCGATCTACCCCTTCGTGCCGGAGATGATCCGCTTCTACCTTTCGGAGGAACCGATCCTCCGCAACGTGCCCACCTACATGTGCGAGCGCGAGGAAGACCGCGCCTACGTGCTCGGCCACCTCGGCGAACTCGTGGTGAAGCTCGCCCGGGGCTCGGGCGGATACGGGATGCTGGTCGGTCCCCACAGCACCGCGGAGGAGCGCGACATCTTCGCCGCCCGCATCCGCGAGAAGCCCGCCGACTACATCGCCCAGCCCACCCTCGCCCTCTCCACCGTGCCCACCCTCAGCGCCGGCGGCATGGCCCCGCGCCACGTGGACCTCCGCCCCTTCGTGCTCTTCGGCCGCGAGCAGGTCCGCATCGTCCCGGGCGGCCTCACCCGCGTCGCGCTGCGGGAGGGATCGCTGGTGGTGAACTCCTCCCAGGGAGGCGGCACCAAGGACACCTGGGTGCTTGAGCAGGACCCGCCACCGATGAGCCAGTCCATGGGCCCGGGCGTGATGACCCAGAGCATGGGCGGCATGACCCAGAGCTTTGATGATATGGGCTTCGGCAAGCCCGGCCCCGGGAAGGCCCGCTGATGCTCGCCCGCACCGCAGACAGCCTCTTCTGGCTCGGACGCTACATGGAGCGCGCGGGCAACGTCGCCCGTGCCCTGAACGCCTCCCTCCGCATGGCAGCCCTCGCCGCCCCACGCGGCACGGAGGCCGCCGAATGGACCGCCCTCATCGCCGCCACCGGCACGGCCGGGCATTACCAGGAGCTCTACGGCGAGCCGACGCCCGACCAGGCCGCCCGCTGGCTCACGCTCGACACCCTCAACCCATCATCCGTCGCCGCTTGCTTCGAAGCCGCCCGCCGCAACGCCCGCGCCGTCCGCACGGCCCTCACCGTGGACATGTGGGAGGCGGTGAACGACGCCTGGATCGACATCCGCAAGCTCGACAGCGAGGCAGCCGCCGGCGACCGCCTGATGGGCTTCCTGGACTGGGTGATGTCGCGCGCCGTGCTGTTCAACGGCGCCGCCATGGACACCATGCTGCGCGACGACGCCTGGCGCTTCGTCCGCCTGGGCACCATGCTGGAGCGGGCGGACAACACCGCCCGCCTGCTCGCCTCCCGCGGAAACGCCTTCGCGCCGGGCACGGAGGCGGATGCCGCGAACCATGCGCAGTGGCAGACCATGCTGCGCTCCGTCTCGGCGCTGCGGGCGTATCAGCACATGTTCCGGGACCGCCTGCGGCCCGCCCGCGTGGTGGAGTTGCTGCTGATGCGCACCGAGCACCCCCGCTCCGTCTCCGCCTGCTACGAGGAGGTCAACGCCATCCTCAGCGTCCTCGCCATGTCCGACGGGGAGGACCGCGTGGCCTGCCGCCGCCTGGCCGCGGCGCTGCGCGGCCGCTGCGTGGCGCAAAGCCCGGCGCGGCTGATGGAGGGCGGCCTGCCCGACCTTCTCTCGGAGGTGGTGGACGGCAACGGCCGCCTGGGCACATCCATCGGGAAGTGCTTCCTGATCGGCTAGCAGCCCGCCGCAACAAAGCGCGGCTTGCGGTGTTGCCGTCCCACGCAGGACGGAGCGCTGCAACCATGACCTACTGCGTCGGCCTCTTCCTTCGCGATGGGCTGGTGATGCTGGGCGACACCCGCACCAATGCGGGCGTGGACAATGTCTCCACCTTCTCCAAGCTCTACACGACGGGGACCGAGGGCGAGCGCGCCCTTTGCCTTCTTTCCGCCGGCAATCTCGGCGTCACCCAGGCCGTCTGGAACCGCCTGGAGGAGGGGGTGACGCTGGACGACACACCCCACACCCTGCTCAGCGTGCCCAGCATGTTCCGCGCGGCGCAGCTTGTCGGCGCCGCCATCCGCGCCGTCTACGCCGCCGACGGTCCCGCCCTGAAAGCCCAGGGCCTCTCCTTCTCCGCTTCCTTCCTGGTCGGCGGCCAGATCAAGGGCGGCCCGCCCCATCTCTTCCTCGTCTACTCCGCCGGCAACTTCATCCAGGCCACGCCCGACACCCCCTTCCTCCAGATCGGCGAGCACAAGTACGGCAAGCCCGTCATCACCCGGGTCCTGACCCACGACACCTCGCTCGGCGACGGCGTGAAGCTTGGCCTGGTCAGCATGGACGACACCATGCGAACCAACCTTTCCGTCGGACTGCCGCTCGACCTGCTGGTGTACCGCACCGACACGCTGACGCTGCCGCCGGTACGGCGCATCGGCGCCGAGGACTCCTACTTCGCGGGCCTTCGTGAAGGCTGGTCCAGCCGCATGCGCCAGACTTTCCGCGACCTCCCCTTGCCGGAATGGCTCTGAGCCACTGGGGATGGCCGCCAGCCCTCCCCACCATGACCACGACGCGGCGGCACGCCACCAGACTCCTCCCCGCGCCAGGCGGCCGCTGATGGCCCGGGGGAAGATCCGGCGCTCAGGCCTGAACGCTTCCTCAGCCCGAGCAGCGTGCCGGGGGCGGGATCGCCGTCAGATCGGGATCTCTTCCGGGGTCCGGGGTTCGTGCATCGGGCAGCCGCTGTGCGCGGCGCGGAACCCCGATGACATCTCGTAGGCAGGCTTGCGCGCGCGGTTGATCGATCCGAGCGGCCTGTGCGCCGACAGCCCATGCCAGGGACTGAACGACATGCCGAGATCAACCGAACGGGAACGCGCCTCGTTCCACGAAGGCTGTGCCGGCACGCGGATGCGCGCCACCACGGCATATGGGCTTTCCTCTTCTGGCCAGATGACCGAGGAGTCCTCGATCGGCATCGTGTCCAGGTCGGTGCAAAGCTGCACCCTGAACTCCCATTCGGCATCCTGGGAGGCGAAGTAGGCCATGACCTCCTCGCGCAGCGCTTCCGGCCGTCCGGCGACGTCCACCTTGCGGTTCTTCAGCGCCTTGAGCATCGGCGTGACCGGCGCGACGGAATACTTCGCCATGTAGGGACCATGGAGGAAGGGCGTCGCGCTGTGGAAGGTCTCTCCCAGGATGTGAGTGTTCGGGTGCCCGCCCAGGGTGGTGAGCGTCGGGCTCTTGCCGCCCACGGCCTCCACCACCGTTTCCGCGCCACGCAGCACAGCGGAGACCGCCTTCTTCAGGATCTGCGGCGCGTCGGTGGTCCTGGCGAGAAGTTTGGCACTGCCGAGGAAGGCCTTGGCGGTGGGCGCGGCGAAGGCGGGGGCGTTCACCATGACGAAGTCCTGCGTCCGCTGCTCCTCCGAGCCCGGCAGGCGCTCGCCCTCCACGCCCACCATCTTCACGGCCAGGCCGCGCGGGACGGAGATGCTGTCGTCCAGCAGGTCGCCGGGGTTGGTGGAGAAGCGCAGCACGACAGGGTAGGTGGCAGGCTTGGCGAAGACGCCTTGCGCGAAAGGCGGCGCGAAGCCGCCCAGGACCGTCATCTCGCCACGCAGCAGGCCGTGGCTCTTCGCGTGAACGGCGCGAACGGGGTAGCCGTAGTCCTTGAAGGTGGTCTCCACGATGCCCCGCATGGTGTCCGTCAGGTCGCGGGTGGTCTCGGCTTCCCCGGGCTCGGGGTGTTCGAATTCCGGCCGGTAGTGGATCGGCTGATGGATCATGGGACCTCCTGCGAACCGGGGCTCAACGCGCCGGATGCTGGAGCCGTTGCGGGATGCGAATGCAGCTGTGGCCGCGGCGCAACATCGCCCGAGGACTTCATCACGGGACTGTGAAGGTTCGGTGATCCCTTGTTAACGTCGTCGCATGAGCACCTTCCGAGCCCTCTCCCTCCCCGGTCGTGTTGTCCTCGTGCACGACATGCCCGACCAGATCGTGGTCTCCGAGTTCGACGCCGCCGAGGCGTCGACGCTCCTGCGCCAGATCGAGGACGCCCTGTCCAAGGTTCTGCGCGGCCTGTCCGAGCAGGCCGGCGGGCCGCTCTGCCCCGAAACGGTGGGCTGAGCGGCGCACTCAGGCCGCCAGCGCGCCGCGGATCGCGGCGAGGGCTTCGGCGGACCTGGTGCCCTCGGGGCCGCCGGCCTGGGCCATGTCCGGCCGGCCGCCGCCGCCCTTGCCGCCGACCGCGGCCGAGGCGGCGCGGACGAGGGTGACGGCGTCGGCCTTGCCCTTCGCGGCCTCGCCCACGGCGACGACGATGCTGGCCTTGCCCTCCGCGGAGGAGACGAGGGCGACGACGTCGGCGGTGCCGCCCTTGAGGATGGCTTCGGCGAGGCCCTTGAGGTCGCGCGGGGGGACCTCGCCGAGGTCGCGGAGGGCGACGCGGAGGCCTGCGACTTCCTCGACCTCGGAGGCGCTGCCGCCGGTGGCGAGCTTGCGGCGGAGGTCGGCGACCTCGCGCTCGAGCTTGCGGCGGTCCTCCAGCAGGGCGGCGATGCGGGCGGGGACCTCGTGTGCCGGGACCTTCAGGGCGGCGGCGGTTTCGCGGAGGAGGCGCTCCTCCTCCTCGATGATGGCGAGGGCGGCGGGGCCGGTGACGGCTTCCACGCGGCGGACGCCGGCGGCGACGGCGCCTTCGCCGACGATCTTGAAGAGGCCGATGTCGCCGGTGCGGGTCACGTGGGTGCCGCCGCAGAGTTCCAGGCTGTAGACGCCGTGGCGGGAGGTGGCCTCGGGGTCGTGGGCCATGCCGACGACGCGGACCTCGTCGCCGTATTTTTCCCCGAACAAGGCCATGGCGCCGGCC
>Ga0210040_10000433_pt1 | contig 70743 bp, 47 predicted proteins | sample CryGeyCG12114_NA_FD_185462 | JGI IMG/M metagenome (GOLD analysis project Ga0210040, IMG submission 185462) | Groundwater microbial communities from aquifer - Crystal Geyser CG19_WC_8/21/14_NA (SPAdes) (version 2) | ecosystem: Environmental > Aquatic > Deep subsurface > Groundwater | place: USA...
AAAAAAATTTGGTTCTAACTAAATGAAAAAATAGACAAAAATTGGTTAGCAACCAATTTCTTTAATTTCTAGGTAATTTGAAACCTATTGTGTTTTTTCCATTCGGAAACCCCAGATACGGAAAAAAGACCAAAACATTAGCAAGCAAAAAAAATGGGCACAGAGAAAGGTTACAGTTGCAAACTTTAAATAAATTCATGGAAATAAATCGCTGATCTAAAATTATCAGCAAATGTTCCCTTCTCATTTATCACGTGCGTCGCCATCTATCAGATTCAAAAACGATTTGCATTCATTTATTCTAGAAAGTAGAGAACACTTCAAGAACCCTCGCATCCACTCTTATTGGCAGTTTGGCATATTTTTACTTTACTAGCTAGAGCTAGACGCTTTCTAGTAGAAGGAAAAACCAAGAGGCGAGGCCAGCGTTAGGAAGACCGACCGACTTAATTGCGTCTTTTAGTTTTGTAACGTAAAGTGATACCACGAACAACAAAAACCAACGGAACGGTCAGTGTATTGCTGAGCTGAGAAAGGAATGGATTGGATTTGTGCTTGTGCTTCAATCGAGGATTTTAAATTCCCCCATTCACGAATCAAAAAGAAAATTCACCTTGAAAAAATTACAGGTACGTTTATATTGCCTCCTCTTTTCGTCTTGTTTGTGGCTGATTGGCACGTCTTATCTCTAAGAGCTTTATTTTGATGAAGTCTTAATCATGAATTGAAATTGCGTAAGTAATCACTTGTAAGTTTTTGATTGTCATGCTCATCTCATTTTCATAGTATTGCTATGACTATTTCTGCAATTGCCCGTTGTTTCAGCCCATTTTAAAAGGTATCGAAGTGAAAAGTAGTCAATTTTCAGTGAAATTGATGTACTTTGGTACCAATTTGTAGTTTTTTATGGCCTACGTTTAGTGATATTTCGACACTTTAGACTGCTTGCTTTCACATGCTGCATGAAGACAAAATGGCCGATCGTGAAGCAACTCAAAAAAGTATTCCTATGTGTAAATCCCCGACGCCATAGAAATGTACTAAATGTTAAACGCGCGCAAACCATACATTTTACCAAGTACATAGAAGGGAGAACACTAGTTGTACAGAAATCGGAATATCTCTTCTATTCTAAACTGTTACATTTTAATAAACGATTGCGTACCATATGTCGTGGGGTTAGGGTTTCGATGTCATTTCACTGTGCAGCGTTGTTATTCAAAACTCTTTATATTTTATTTTCGTTTTGATTACCGTTAGTTTCAATCTTGATGGGTCTTATCGTCGTGTATTGCCTGAATATTACTCCTACCGTCAAACTTCGAATAAATTTGTGCTGGTTAAAGCTGTAGCAATTAATTACTACTTACTAGCTGTCATTAATTAAGTTACGAGACTTGATTTCGTATAATCTTTCCTGCTAGGTTCAGTTGTTAATAAGTTAGTAAAATACCTAAAAGGAAGGGTTAAAAAATGTTACCCGACCTCTGCAAAACTTCTCAATGCGTACAGTTGCATGGGCAACTAAACCGCGCATAAGAGAAGGTTAGCAATTGAATTGCATTCAAGGCCGGTAAAACCAAGTTCCTTTGTTTGTTTTTGCCTTAATTTTGTTGGTTGATAATTCATTTTGATCTACTCAAGTTACAAGACGGAACCTGTCAGTTGTCCTGTAACATTGAATTGGTGAAGGTGTCGTCAAAGAATTGTCTGTAAATCCACATTTGTCCGGTTGTTTGTTTATGCAGGAACTTGTTGATCTGAAGTTCACTAGTTCACATCGAATTGTTGCAACAAAGCAGGTAATAAATATCATATCACATAAAAAAGATTGTCAGCACTGCCAGCAGTCAGCATCGTCCATCGTGTTTAATGACAATTACAAAAATGTCTAGTCTATTGAAGGCTGGAGTGGGTTAGTATGAATGCAAGTAATTGCCTCACTGCTCATATTCCACACGCTACTTTTGTTAAATGGTCATTTTAACAAAATTAAAAGAAAATATTATTAGCAGTAAATTCCAACTGAAAGTTTGCAACCGCTATAGCGCAAGAGCTATGATAAAAGGGATAAAAGTATGTGTGAAAGAATTCGGCTTTCGTTTCTAGCCAGGGTTGATTTGTGGGAAAACAAAAATAGGCTCCATAGTACATTTATATTTTATAAACTTGCTGATCAGTGCATTTGTTGTTTGTGCTGTGTACTTTAGGTTGCAAAAACAATTAGACTCTACGAAGTGAACAATGGCAGCTCCTATTGACCTGCCGTACCGGGTATGTTGTCTTTTTATTTGAATGAAGTCACTACATTTGATTGAAAAGCGAATGACATAATTTGTGTACCTCTGTACAGGCAGAATATGCGAAATCTGGGCGTGCTGCGTGTAAGGGTTGTGGAAACCTCATCGAAAAAGACGAACTTCGTTTGGCTATTAGGGTTCAGGTATAGATTGAAGTTTAAACTTGTGTACATATTTAGTACACATTGGATAAACTCACGATCATTTTCGATCTATGCTGGCTCAAGCTCATTCCGTTTTCAATTGGCTTTTATCTCTTTCTCTTTTAGTCACGTTTTCATGATGGCAAGGATGACCGATGGCATCATGTCAGATGTTTTTTTGAGAAAGCGACTCCTAAAAGTGTAGGGGATTTTTCTCATTTTGAATCGCTCCGATGGGCGGATCAAGAATCGATTCGAAAAAAAATAGGTAATGGTTCGAAAAAAGTATGTTCGTTGTAAGTTTAATTTTCACAAATGAGCATGTTTCTCTCCTATATGGTATGGTCGGTTTGGTATCATATTATAGTTATGCTCGTTATGCTTTCTAGATCTTTTTAATAATGATGATATCTTGGTTTGACTAGATGAATATATTTCGATATTCTTACAGATTTGGTTGCTAGCTCAGGAACTAACTCCAAAGAAATGCTGATTGCCTATGCTAAGTCTGGGAAGTCTGTTTGTGTGGCATGCGAGAAACAAATTCCCAAGGGTGAAATTCGAATCTCCATTAAGGATTTCGATCATGCGGTTTCAGCTGCCATCGGTGGTGGAGTTGTACGTTTTACTTTTAGAGCATTTTTTATTGCTTACTTGCTCAGTTATTAAAATCTCTTGTATCACTATCTCTATTTCTAAACTTTCAGGACCGTTGGCATCATTTTGAGTGTTTTGTGAAAGCTAGGGTAGAACTTGGATTTTTTCTGTCTGCAAAGTCAATTCCAGGCTATACCAGCCTAAAAACAGAAGATAAAGTCCAAGTTGTAGCCAAACTTCCGTCTATTAGTAAAGAGAAACAAGGGTATAGTTACCGTTTGTATTATTTATGCAACTTTAGTTGTTGAAAGATCCATCACAATTCATAATAACCTGTTTTGAGCTACGTTTACCATGTCTCGCCTAAATTGCTAATAATAATTACACAATCGGTCAATCAATTTGCAGAGCACAATCGGTAAAACGTAAAGCTGAGAAAAATTATTCTGAAGCTTCAACTAGTAAAATATCGAAAGCGACTGATACGAAAACGTTGCCACCTAAGGATGATTTGTACCGACAACAAATGGATCTAATTTATAAATTTCGAGATTCCTTGATAGAATTAAAGAGAAAAGATCTTCGATATTTGTATGAATACAATAAAAGAGATCCTGAGGGTCTCAGCGAAACCCAGGTATATCGTCTTTTATTTGTAAATTTGTTCGTTTTTCGTTTATTCGGCCTCCGGCAAACTAATTGTCAACTAACAGCAGTTTAACTGCAGATGAATTTTGTTTGTCAATTATCTTTTCGTTTGTCTATCAGTTTTTGGATCGTCTCAGTGACGCAATGGCGTTCGGGGTGATTCAGCTGTGCAAAGAATGCAAAGGGCAGATAGTATATCGGTAAGCACACTTGATGTTTTAAATTTATTTAATTCAATTGAAATGAAGAGGTTTACTGTATATTCTTCATGAAAACGGTATTCAAATCATATTGTTGAGAGAGACACTTCATATTGCCACATTATTTCATTTTGTATACGTTTAGTTTCACCTTGCTCAAAACAGTCATCAAAGTTTACTAAATGTTGGGAGAATATCTGTTATTTTACTTTTTAATATGTCCTTACAGGAGCGGCGTTGGTTATCAGTGCTTAGGTTATGCAACTGAGTTTACTAAATGCATGAGAGTGCTGAACGAAGTGAAAAGAAAACCTTTCAAGGTTCCAGATGAGCTGAAAGAAAAATACGACTTTTTGTATGTTTATGTTTTGTTTTCCTGTTTATTAATTATATTATTATAGGTTGTACCTGATCAATAAATATTGTATATTTATCATAGGAGTAAATACGAGTATAAAGCGAACAAAAGAGTGATTCCAGAACACGCGAAGCCTGTTGAAGCAATTCAGCGAAAATCTGAATCGTAATTCAAATTCTGATATTGTTTTTTGTTTGCGTCCCTCAAGATATCAGTAACAAAAAAATGTATTTTAACTTCCTAGATCCAACGTTTCTGTTCGAGTTAATGATACTCCTCTTGAAGGGTTCAAGTTTGTTGTTGATCAAACCAGTGAAGTCAAAAAGGCTAGTGATGATATAACTACGACAATACTTGGATATGGAGGGGCAATTAGTAAGGGTTCTGGGTCAAAAGTCTTAGCGGTGCTGACGGATGAAACTTGCAAACGTACGACTAAATTTATTGTATTTAGTATTTGCTTTTTTGACGTTATGTGAAAACCTTTTGTCATGCTTCCGCGCTTTTCCATTTATCTTTGCAGAAAAACAGAGCAGTTTTGTAAAATACGCTATCAAGCACTCGATTCCTGTTTTGGATTATAAGTTCATATATGATGTCAAGGAAGTAAACTTCTCTCTCGTACAAACCATGAAGAAGCACCTACTTCATGATTTAAGTGACGAGGATTTGAGACAACAAATAGCTGTTGGTAATCCAAAGTGGTCAGAAGGTGGTAAAAAGCATCGACGAAAGGGTTAGTAATGTGCCATGCTCCCTGTCCTTCTTCTATTTCAGAAGTTTATTGAATTTTTTTATGTACTTGAGTACACGGGGAGTTTATACACAGGAAAACTGAAGATATTTTTGTCTGTCACTGGCTCCCCAATATTAAATCGGCGCTTTCTGATGAGGGCAAATATTTAGCCAATATTTAGTTTACAGTTACGGAGCGCACAATTTACTTGTTCAAAATACTTTAACTCTTTCCTTCTTTCCTTATTTTAGTCAGTTCCTCATAATGATGCGATGTTGCTAACTTTCATGATATTTCTAGCGGAGTTTAAAAGCGAAGAAACGTCAGTGACGCTCACTGTTAAGGAAGGTGCAATCGTCGATCCTAAGAGTGGTTTGGATTCTACTTGTCATGTCTTGAAGGTTTGGAACATTCGAGGATTTACGATTAATTGTCAAACTGTAAACAAGAAGCTTTTATATATTTTTTTAACTTTCAGATGGTTACTGGATCAGACTATTATAATGTTGTTTTAAATAAATCAAGCGTGCAAGATGACAAAAATAGTTATTACAAGATGCAAATCCTGGAGGAGGACAAATCTACTATGCCTCGGTGAGTTTAAATACTTGAGTACTTGCTTTTGTTTTTACTTAATGCATCATTTATACTACTCAAATTATTGCTACTATATGAGCAAGTAAATACTGAGATTCTTTTCATTTCAGTTATTACCTATTCCGCATATATGGTAATTAACGATTTTTTTAAAGTCTTTGTCGAACGTTTCGTCAAAATAATGATTTATTCCGGGACCTTGTGTCTGTTTAGGCCGCATTGGTACTACAATTGGTGGGTCAAAATTAGACTGCATGACTAAAATGGATGCAATTCAACAGTTTGAAAAACTCTACGCTGATTTGTCTGGCAATAAATGGGGCAAAAAATTTAAACAGCAGCCCGGAAAATATACCCGTTTGGAGATTGACTACGGACATGTAATTTTTTCGTTCATGCATCTAAGTTTGAAACTTACTGTGTGTTTATTGTATTTATAATTCAAACTTGTTGTATTACAGAAAGACGTAAAAGCTTTGATCCCGGATGATAAAGATACCGCAAGGCTTGCAATGGCTGTCCAAGAACTTGTCTGTCTGATATTTGACGTTAGTAGAATGCAGCGTGTCTTGATGGGATTCGAGGTTTGTAATGATTCGACGTATTGTGTAATTAAAAGCTAATTCAGCAATCATGGCATGCTATCGGTGGTGTAAATCCAACGGTTGTCTTCGGATTATTTTCTTCCTGTGCCGGTTCTAGTTAGAAATAGAAGGGTCGAGAATCGAAGCACCACAGCTAACGATTTTTTTAAATTTGTGTAGCTCAATTTGGAGAAGATGCCGTTAGGCAAAGTGAGTAACAAGCAAATAAAACAAGGTTATCAACTGCTAACTGAAGCAGCTAATGCTGTGGCTCAGTTAGAAGCCTCTACATCTGCTGACACGACTGCGTTGACACGAACCATTATTGATGCCTCCAACAGATTTTACACGTTGATTCCCCATGACACAGGGATTCATATGCCCCCTGTATTGGACAACAATGATCTCATCAAAGTAAGTTGTCTGTCATTATTTCTTTTATTCCTTTCCTGGTATTGATTAATTCGTATTTAAATTTGACTGTAAATTGCGTAGACGAAAAGAGAAATGCTAGAAAATTTGATGGAAATCGAATTCGCATATGAGCTTAGGAGTGGCAGTCAATCAATGTCAGTCTTCGAGCACTATAAACGATTGAATGCCAACATCGATGTGGTTTCGCCAGATGAGCAGGATCGCAAAATGATAGAGCAGTATATGATAAACACACATGGAGAAACACATTCCAGTTACCGGCTGTCGATTTTGGAGGTCAGTATCTCGTATCATGTCTTCGTTCCATGCCTTAGCCTTACTAGTTTGTGTGTATTAAAAATGTTTTCCTTGGTTAATGGTAAAATGGTAAAAATGTTTGAATGTAGTTGTTTAAGGTGGTAATGAATGAAGAGGAGACTCGCTTTAGTCCGTATAATAAACCGGATGCGAATAGGATGCTTTTATGGCATGGTTCCCGAACAACTAATTATGCTGGAATTTTGTCTCACGTATGTTCTTTGATGATCTAGTCTTGTTATAATATTACTACAATATTACTATTGGTTATTTATTATATTTTTAGGGGCTCTGTATTGCTCCAAAATCAGCTCCGGTGACCGGATATATGTTTGGCAAAGGTTTGTTTCCTATTTGTAATCAGTCAAGACAAGATTGATAGCTAACATACCAATACTATTTGTATATTTATTCTAACTGATTCGACTTTATATTTCGGTAGGAATATACTTTGCGGACATGGTGTCTAAGTCAGCGAATTATTGTTACACTGATCCCAGCAATGACACTGGGCTGCTTTTGTTGTGCGAGGTGGCAGTGGGAAAACCGTAAGTTCTATACCGTGTTCCATTTATTATTTTTTATCCTCACAAGTAAGGCATGAGAGTCTTTCAATAGCTAAATCAAATTCGTTTACGGCCAATTGTTTTGTAATATAGCGTAAAAAATGCGTCGTAAGTTCTTTAGTACTTTAGTTCTTTATTAGGAATCCAAAATATTAGCTCCTAATAAATTTTGAAGCTTCTTACTCCAAGTGAAATTTTCGTAAAAAATCTAGAATTGATTTGTAAAAAATCGTACGAAATAACATGAAAAATTGTTAGTCTTCTTCATTTTTTTTTTGGCTCACCTTGCTCATGTTTTTTTTTTAAATTCCTTTGAACACTGTGAGAGTATTTTGACGCTTTTTTATTTAGAATTTTGGATTCTAAACAAAGATTTTACAGTGGATTTTTTAGCTATCTTGCAAGTCAGATGGCGATTAGTAAAGTTCTTCACTGCATTGTTTCTCTATGAGAGGATAGATTAAATTTTTACGGCCGTCCTGCCGTCTATTACCAATTTGGTCTGATCTAAGATTTGAATTCTACAACTGACATATTTGTTTTATAACTCAATGTAGCTATGAGTTGAAGTTTGCTAATCCAAACTTGAGTCGCCCACCACCTGGACATGATAGCGTAAAGGGCGTCGGTAAAGTAGAACCGGATCCGAAAGGGTTCCAAACTTTGGATTCCGATATTACAGTCCCTATGGGAAAAGGATTGAAATATGCTCGAGAGACAGCCTTAATATACAATGAGTGAGCCATCTTTTTATCTAAAAAACCAAATTTCGCTGTTTATTGAGATTCATTAACTTGGCTTTGGTTGACTTATTTTTCCTCACAGGTATATTGTATACGATCCTGCTCGAGTTAAGATCCGGTATTTGGTGAAAGTCAAGTTTAATTACGACAGAACTGCCCGGATCTAGAACCACATGATATATTTGAGTCCTGATGAGTTCAACTACAACATCGTTTAATTAATTAATTGCTACCTGTTACCTTGATTATATTCTCAATTAATTTTTATGCGTCATGCTGATGTAAACTTTTAAAATCTCTTCCATTCAAAACTTTGGTTCACCTTTAATGTTTCTTTTCGTGTCTTTCAAATTTAGCTGTCTGATCTCTCCATTTTATGATCTTCAAATTTTAATTTAGATTGAGTAGTTTAATATGTTTTTAGCCGATAAACTATTTGTGATCATATCACTTCATGATTTTGCTACATATGTATTCCATGTAAGCTGTGAAGGAGATAAATTAGTTTTAAATTGACTTGTGGAGTTGGAGTTGGTTGCTTTTATTGGTCTCAATTTGTGTGATTTTAATTTCATAACACACACAAACATACAATGACAATGATGAAGAAATCCTCGATTATGTTTGTCCAGTGTCGTCTCATCCGCATGCTACTACTGAAAACCATTCTACCGCACTCCGAGGCCTCATTTCATAGCCGAACTATGGGAAGAATAAGGGTTTTATTTTTACTGCTTGCTGATGAATTGATCAAGGTTGGAAATGCATTAGCGTTCATTTTCGGATCGGATTAGTATTGGATGGAGACTAGAAATATAAATGGACTTTCTTAATAGGGTCTGTCTAGTCGCCCATCTGTAGTTATAGTCATGTAGAAGTATGGGCCATAGTCGCCATAGTGCGTTGAAGCTAACTGTAAAGGCTGCCAAAAACCTACGGCAACAGAGAAAAGGCGCGGGTTTTTGAATTCAGTATTTCTGCGGCTTTCTTCTTCGTCGTACTCGTAATTTTCCTTCTCTAAAAGAAATTCAGCTAAAGAGGTCCTCATCTCTACCTTGTTAAACGTTTATAGCAGATAATCGGAATAAAGTAAAAAAAGAGTGAATACTTTTGGGAGAGTTGTTTAGTATGGAATAAACGATTTTTAAACTGATTTGAGGCATTTTATTAACAGACAGTCTTCTGGCTGTAAAGGCAGATTTAGTTTCCCAAGAGTAAAGAGTTAACTGCTCATTGTTTATATTCAGTGATTGTGACTGTATTTATATCCTGTAGTAGCTGTCAAGATGCCTCGAGTAATGATCAAGGGTGGTGTTTGGAGAAACACGGAGGTATAAATAATATTTTTCATTCATTAATTCAGTAAATTATTGGTTTTGCTTATGGTTTTGGAATGTATCTAAAGTTGTAATTTTTTTACAGGATGAAATTTTGAAAGCGGCTGTAATGAAATATGGCAAAAATCAGTGGTCCCGTATTGCGTCTCTTCTTCATCGAAAATCAGCGAAGCAATGTAAAGCTAGATGGTTTGAATGGCTTGATCCTAGTATCAAGAAAACCGAGTGGAGCAGAGAGGAAGATGAAAAATTATTACATCTTGCCAAATTGATGCCGACCCAATGGCGTACTATTGCCCCAATCATTGGTCGTACTGCAGCACAGTGTTTGGAAAGATACGAATTCTTATTGTAAGTTTAATTTATTTTTACTTATTTGATCCTAACATTTCGTTTATCAAATAACCTTACATGCCTTAGATTCATTTTTCCAGTTAATAGTTTGTGATTATTATGCTGCTTACAGAGATCAAGCTCAAAAAAAAGAAGAAGGTGAAGAAACTTTAGAGGATCCCAGAAAACTTCGACCTGGGGAAATTGACCCAAATCCAGAAACAAAGCCAGCCAGACCTGATCCTAAGGATATGGATGAAGATGGTAATTTTTTTAACATTCTTCCATCTAATCAGCTAGAGCAATTACTGTTGTCATTCTCAGTTGTTGGATCGAGCGTAACTTTGCCATGTTTTATTTATTCAGAGTTGGAAATGCTTTCGGAAGCAAGAGCTCGGTTGGCCAACACCCAAGGTAAAAAAGCCAAGCGTAAGGCCAGGGAAAAGCAGTTGGAAGAAGCTCGGAGGCTTGCTGCTCTTCAAAAGAAACGAGAGTTGAGAATGGCTGGCATAGACATTCGTCAAAAGAGGTCTAAGAAAAGACATATTGACTACAATCGAGAAGTTCCTTTCGAAAAGCAACCCGCACCTGGATTTTACGACACGACTGTAGAAGTATTCGATCCTGCGCATCCAGATTTCAAGCATCTTAGACAGCAGCATTTGGATGGCGAAATGCGAAAAGATAAAGAAGAAGTAAAGAGATCTTGAGATTTCTATTTCTAACCCTGTGTTTTGCAGTGCTAGTATCAATAAATCTTGCTCAGTCAGTATCTAATGAATAACGCTGTTTTTATGATTTTAGCGGGAGCGAAGAAAAGACAAAACAAAAATGAATCAGCGCAAAGAAAATGACATCCCTGCAGCCATACTTCAGCAAGATGAGCCACAAAGGAAGCGAGGAAAATTAGTTCTCCCTGAACCCCAAATTTCTGATCAGGAACTTGAACAAGTAGTCAAGCTAGGAAAGGCCTCAGAGGCTGCAAAGGAAGCTGCTAGTGAAACAGGAAATAGAGCCTCTCAAACTTTACTGAGTGATTATTCCCTATCAAATGCGTCTTCAACTGCATTGAGAACGCCTAGGACACTAGCACCTCAAACAGACAAAATCTTACAGGTTAGTCGAACTTTTAGTCTGACGATTTAAAAAAAATTATGAACTACTGTAAACTGTGTTCTGATTTTTAATTTTTGTGCATAGGAGGCTCAAAATATTATGGCGTTGAGCAATGTCGACACCCCTCTCAAGGGAGGAATTAATACTCCTCTAATGGAAAGTGATTTTAGTGGTGTTGTGCCGAGAAGTGATTTAGCCCCGACACCTAATACTGTTCTTTCGACTCCCTTTCGAACACCAGCTGGTCCACAAGATGGCACTACTCCGGCGGCGTCGTCAATTCGAACTGTAGCGACACCTTCTTCAATGATGGCAGATAAAATTCAACCTACTCCAGTAAGAGATAAATTGAGTATTAACGCAGAAGATGAGTTGGATAGCGTTAGGGCTGGAAGCATTAAAGAATATCACAAGCAGGTAAGTGTTATGAATGAGAATAATTTCATAACTGAATTTACTTTTTTTATGTTAAGGAATCTGAATTAATGTTTCTTCACAGATGAAAGAAAGCTTGAAAAATCAATTGGGGGCATTGCCGATGCCAAAAAATGACTACGAAATAGTTGTTCCCGACGAGGAAATAGATGTTCAGATGACTGATGCTGAAAAGGCAAAGAAAATTCAAGATCGTGAGGACATTGAAAAACAAGCTGCAGAAGCAAAAGCACTTAGATTGAAAGAAGAATTGAAAAAATTATCCCAACCTGTTCAAAAAGGACTTCCAAGGCCATTAGATGTCAACATGAGCGTACTAAGACCTGCCGGCATCGAACAGTTAACAGAAATGCAAAAGGTTGGCAAATCATATTGATTTGCGAGTAATTTTAAGGATGGGATTTGAGCACCAGTTAATTATTTTGTGTTGTTTTACGAAAGGCGGAAGAAATGATCAAGCAGGAAATGGTACTTATGTTGCACCACGATGCTCTGATTGTACCGACTGATCATCAGATCATAAACAAGAAAGGTCAAATAACGATCCATAATAGGAACCAACACATGTCTTATTTGGAACAGCATGAGTACCATGAAGTCTCTCCTGTAGAGATGGAAGAGGTATTCCTTGCACCCTACGCATATTTTCTAGCTTTTTTTGTGCTTGCGTTTTTCAATTCAGGGTTTTTGTTTTGCTTTTTTCAGGCAAAAAAATTACTGGAACAGGAGATGAAAGTTGTCAAAAAAGGAATGGGGCACGGGGAGCTAACATCTCAGGCCTATAATCAAGTGTGGGAGGAGTGTTTGTCTCAGGTATTGTTGACTAGTGTTATTCAAAATCTTTTCACGTTATGTACAAGTGCACTTTGCGTATTATTTTGACGCTGCATTCGTTGTAGCTTAATTTTCTTAAATCATTTTTTGCAGGTTTTATTTTTACCTGGTCAAAATCGATACACAAGAGCATCTTTAGCAAGCAAAAAAGATAGACTTGAGTCAACGGAAAAGAGATTGGAGCAAAACAGAAACCATATGACAAAGGAGGCCAAGCGAGCTGCTAAACTTGAAAAGAAATTGAAAATTTTAACAGGTGGATATCAGATGAGATCCCAAGCTCTAATTAAACAGTTCCAAGATTTGAGCGACCAGATTGAACGTTCTGGTATGGAGAAGTCAACATTTGAGTTTCTCAAGGAAATGGAAAATGTATCTATTCCCAGGAGGCTTGGGGTATGTGCCATTACACATTACATTTGCATTATTGTATAAGACTCAAAAACTAGTTTGAAAAAATGTATTTTTTTACATAGGCTTTGGAGGAGGACGTCAACAGACAGAAAGAAAGAGAAGCGAATTTGCAGCAGAGGTTTAGTTCGCTCAAGTTTGAAATTGAGCAGTTGCAAACAAAGTTGAACGCGTTGTAAATATCGGTCAAGTTTTTATATGTTTAAGTGTTTGAAGATAACAGTTACCCATGTCAGCTCGGGATACCCTTCCTCTTGTTATGATCCTTTATCCTTCCGTATGTAATTGATGATTTTTTTTGTTTTCGTGTGAACGCGCAAATGGGATTAATTATTAAATAAATTCTGAGACAGATTCTAGATTTTGCAAACAATTCGTTGTTACTCTTTTTTCGCTCCATGCCAACTACATATTTAAATAAGGTTTAGCCCATCCATTTTGATTAAAGTATTTAATTTATTTCGTCATAACGGTGCACAATGAACGTAAATACACAAATTATTTTTATACGTTAATGCTCTATCACAGAAATGGCTCCGTCGGCATGCAATTTCATATTAGACGGTCCATCATGATCTCAGTAACTCTATAGCTAAAAGCTAAATGACATCATTGAGGCCACAATAGTCAACAAATGTAATCTTTGCTGGCTTTTGAAGCCTGTTGAGGATTATTATGTGATAACGCTAGCATAATAATTTCTTCACCATATCTGTGCAAAGGCAAGAAAATAAAATGACATATGCAATACGCAAAGAAGCTCTAAAATCCTAGTTTCAAACACAGATCAAGATCAAAGGTAATGTAGCAATTCACTACTTGTCATACAAGCCACTAAGGATTCCCGATTTCATGATTACCACGAATTCTCAATGGTGGGCAGCCCAGTTTTCTGTCCGGCTCTAAAGGCAAGTACACAAATTATTATTCGTATGTTAATGTTAATTAATAAACTTACTTAAATTAATTAATTTATTATTTATTATTTATTAATTAATTACTTACTTAAATATACATAAGATCATTAAACGAAAAATTTGTCAAAAAAAAGTTCCTACTTACTTGTTATACTGGGTGTTGAAATTAGTTTTGTCGCGACCAAACGAGGTGGCAAATTCTTTGGGAGCTGGCAATGCCATTTCAGCGATCTCCTCTGTAATATTCCTCTTTCGGTACCACCAGTATTCAAAGACCAGTGTCAAGCAAGCCATGACGATGCCCACAAAAATTACGATGAACACTCCACCTGATAATTAAAAGTTATTAATACAAAATAATCTGCATCAATTACTCGGACTTGTCTCTTGCCCTATAACTTTAACAGTACATCATCATTTGTGAGTAAACTTGCCAATATTGTGGATGCTGATTCCATCCGACTCGTTATCATCTCGTGGACATTGTTTCTTATGCGGGTTGCCGTTCCACCATCGCTCTTTCAATTGTTCCAGTTGTCGTTGATTGAGAAGCTTTAAAATCCTATATGAGTATCATACAAAACTGTTTATAAATCGTCAGTGAACTATGGTTGCAGCAGAAGCCATTTGTGCACTGATAATAGAAGACAAGAGTTGAATGCTTCATATGTATAAACTACAGGGCACTAGGTATGTTAATAGTGTTTGTAAAAGCTTGACTAAATCATCTACTCTTGGAAAGAGTTTTTAGATATGGACTCCAAATGTGCATAAATCATTCAGTCCAATAGAATGACTTGAAAAAGCTTACGCATCGTTCAATTGGTCTTTTAAAGGTGAGCCTTGTTGAACAGCTAATGCATAAGGTTTGCGAGAAAATTCCTCACCAACCATTTGCACGTCACAATTGGTCAATACTTGGTAACGAACGTCAGTAGCGTCCCCTGGTATACAACATTCAAAGTGGAATCCATGAGTGCATGCAATGAAAATGGCGTACAGTTTATATGCACGTTCATAATTACGGCATACTTTTTGTAAGGCAATCTAAAAGCTAAAATTGTACAATAAAAACGTATTTCCATTTGTTTATGGTTGTTTGTGCGGCTGCTTTTTAGAAAATTATTGTTACGAAAAATGAATTATATGATGATTATAAAATTGGTTTCAAGCACAGTTGGTGGCGTATTTTTTACTCAATTCTATATCTCGACCATTCCATGGTGTAGCGCCAGGATGAATTGTAGAGTGATCATTATTGTAAAAAATGGTTTTGTGCAAGCACTCTCTGGCAGAGTTTGTTTCCATCTCATCTTTCATGGATGGATGTAAAGGACGGTTAATTAGGATTTAAAAATGCATTGCCATCGCCTCACAACAACGGCTTTGGATAACTCTTACACATGAGAGAAAGCTTCTTTGAGTGGAGACCCTTTCTGTACAGCGATGGAATATGGTTTTCGTGAGAACTCTTCGCCTACTTCCTTGACCTCGCAGTCGGTTTTTGCCAAATATTTTATATCTGTCGCCTCACCTACATGAAGCGTTTAGTAGAAAGACAGTTGACTTAATCAACTCAATAGCCTTTCAGTCACTCAATGCATGTTAAATAAGTCAAAATGCTGGTTAAGTTGTTCACTTTGAGTTAAACATGGTACTAACTGTAAAAACCTTTGTTCTTTCATGTCCCCATTAAATATGTTGCCATGTAATCTCATTGGCTTACCTAAAAAAGCAAAGCCGTCTCCATCATCTTTGTTTTTCACTCGTTTTATGGCCTCATCAAATGTTTCTGGTGGACTGTTTTCCTGCATGGCTTGCCACATTTTGGTGAACTTATCGCTTACCGGATAGTCCCAGACAGCTAACTGTGATCTGTCATAGTCTCCCATGCTATCATTCAAACTCATGTCTTTCCAGATTCTATGTGAAAAAGAACATTTACATTGAGTCCTTCTCACAATCCTAGATGGTTTCATTGCATGATATTAAATTCCATATACGAACTCATAAAATCGGTGCTCAATGTGGGCCATGCGCTTAAAATAAACCCATGCAGAACTGTCTAAAACCGGAGCATACTGAATTTTGTACTGTTTACTCAAATCATCCAAAGACTCAATCGGTGCATCCAGTCGGGATACCGTCAAGAAAGCAGCCAAATTAGCCGTGTATGAAGCAATGATAATGAAACCAAAAAGCCACCATGTTGCAGCCACAAGTCTTCCTGATAAATTCTTTGGCGCTTCACCACCACCCTTTAGAGACACAATTTTTGCTTTCATACAGTTCGTAACTCATTTCATAAATTGACTATTTATACCTGTGGGGTAAGGGAAGTCATACAAAACCAAAGACATTCTTTCAAATTGAACTCTCGTTTCTCTTCATCATCTTCATACTTTTCGCGATTATTTTGGTAACTGTATGGACTCCAACGGTCGAAAATCCACATGAGAATGCTATATAGGAATATTACATTGAACACATTGTTCGAAGTATTACCACCCTTGGCTTGACTGCGAGCAAAGCTATGCAACGCAGTGTTATATCATACCTTGTGAAGAAATATGCTCCCAGAATGCACATCCATACGTCATTCTCGAGCACAGTGAGAAACTTGAAGAGAGAGGTGGATGCCTTTGTTTTCCGCATGAGGATGGATATTCCTACTAAGTCGTAGTAGGGCACAGTGAAATCTACGACGCTCTCTCTTTCAGCCATCACAGACATTGCTCCCAATGCGATATCTGCTTTCTGTGTGAAATATACATGCATTTAGTGAGTCAAAATTTTCATACCATGCATAGCAAACAAGAGTAAGCAAAATGAATATGGATAAATAATGGGAAGAACTAAGAAATGAAGGCATATATATTACTCGGTCTTTCAATTCTTTGACCATGCCATCCCATTCATGATTCCCAGTATCGCTCATGTATCCATAGTCTGAAACATTCCTTATAGTATAATTGAACCCGAGCTCTTCTTGGATCAAATCCAACAAGTCAATGCAATAGCCAGTGTAACAACGACTATATTTTTCCGAGTTGTCATCACATCCTTCCGTTTTGTACACAAACGGAGGTTGCTGAGACATATAGTATGCAATATAATTTAAATACTCTAGTCCTTTTTAAAAACAATTTTGTGAGCACAGCATATAAATATTGGTAAGTTAGTGCAACTGTAACTTACAACTACGGTTACGATTCGAAACACAGTTAGGGCCACATGATTTTTCAAATCCTTGTTTTCATTGAACGTGATCAGTTCTTCTTCCCCAAAGCCAGCTTCCCATTTCCCAATTTCTTCTCTCGTGGACGGTTCTGCCTGCTCTTTATTAAACACGAGCCGTTCTATGTTCATTTTGAACTGAGGGTAATTTTTACCTGGACCTTCAAACTTGAACTCCCCAAGAATGTTGTCCTTTCCCACTGTTTTGAATACATCCAGTAGGTTCAACTTGAGTTGATCAGGTGCCTTTGTTTCCTTCATATCAGCACATGGTAAATTCGGGGGAACTACCCAGGAGCCGGCTTTTTTCATAGTTCTAAACCACATAAATACATAAGCATGGGTATACTAGATATTAGTATTTTTGCATCAGAAATAAAAAATGCAAATTATTTGTAGCGTTTTTTCTATCTCATACCCCACTGCAGTTATAGCATCTACTGTTAAGTCAAAGTAGAACATATCGGTCAGTTTATCAGTTTTCACTTTTCCCTGGGAATCTAAAAATCGACGTCGCTCATCTTCCTTTTCAGCCAAAACTGGAGACAGATGCACAACTGACACATTTGTGTTGCAATGCGAGCACTGTGGTATTTTTGTAGAGCTTGAGACCTGTGTTGAATCCAAGAAATGGCTATAAAGTTGACTGTTTGGAAAATATGAAATTATTCCTGCCTTACAGTCTAAACGTACCATAGACATCGAATACCAGGCAAACTCGTCGCTGAAATAGGGACCGTCCTCCATAGTGGGATCTGAAGCTGCTGCTAAAACTTCGCTAATTTCCTCTGGTGAAGCTGCTATGAAAAAATTGACAATGTCCACATGCACGAGTCGATTAATTTGTTTCCTCAGGGCAGCAATATTTGTCTCCTTTTTGGTCAGTAAATGTCGTGTAGGCATATTTTGCAGAAGAGCTTTGTACTTGTGGTACATTTCTGTGTATGAGAACATAAGGGAAAGGATGAGTACATAAATGACTGGCTTTTCTGGCATTTAATGTTTGCATACGATATCCTATTTTAATAAATACCATAATCCTCATTAAACATGAGAACGGCACTAGTCATGTTTTGAGCTCCCACAATGGATCGCACAGCTTGAACAATTATATCCGCTGGGGGTGATACTTGAATCAAATACTGCTGTTGATTTTCCGTCAGCTCTCGCCATTCCCTGCCGTCAAATAATGTTAGCTTAAAATGATTCACATAAAAATGCATGACATTGTTTGGGGAAAGACAATCCTGACGCTATGTGATGAATTTGGTTTTTTTATGCGACATGCGAGCTCCAAAGTCCAAAAGAAACCAATGAGTGATGAGCGTTATATTAATTTAACTTTCGCGTATGTGCTATACTTACCTGATATCGCCTTCTTGTCCAAATGTTCCAGAAATGGTGGGTAAGTTGATAGCTTTCACGATTAGTTTGACAGCTTCAGATGGAATGCCATGACGTGTGAAATCTATCGCCAAATCTGGTTTTTGGGGGCTGCTGTTTAAGGCATCCACCTTTTTGCATACTGTTTCATGGAGTTGAAGATATTAATTGTGAATTTAAATGTGATTTAGGAAGGCATGATTTGAAGCTAAGCATTAAAGTTATTTTTTAAGTGAGCTTACATTCAGCAACAAGTTTGGTAGGATCACTTCCATTAGAGTGAATTTTTTCCACGGAGCCAACTTTGTAACCAAAACTGGGGATTTCATTAACAAAACGTACGGCAGCTTCAAAATTTTCTATGGAATCTGGATCTTCGTAGAAGAAAACTGTACAAAGTAGTTACAGCATCAGTATTTATTTGTAAGCATTTATTACTTATTTATGGATATAAAAAGCGCATAAAGTATTCGCATTACGGAACTGTGTTGAACAAGTTTATTCTTATTCATTTGCTATATATGACATTCATTTATCTACTAAAAGTCCCACTTCCCACACAGCACATTTATCTTGGGCTGTAATGATATACTAAAATAAAACTATGGAAAATTGTATTTGTACGAAAATGAGTTTAGCGTAGCATGAAAAAAGGTTCTGCCTTGTCAGAACTAAAAGCATACATACGACAATCTGTTTATTTGGTCAACATGGCGAAACGAAAAAAAAATATTTACAGTGTATCTTTTTTTGCATGCTCCAGAGTAAACAGAAGCATCCCCATGCAGTGGTGTAAATAACTTCTGATCGACCCATCCCACGACATAAGTAGGCTGGCAATAAAACTGGCTTAAATTGTGAAATGTTTATGAGGTTTGCCAATTGAAGCCATGGAAACCAGGGTCGTTTGTACCACCATTTATGCTTAGCAAAAGTGTCGGGTGAAAAAAATCAACTTATTAGTTACAAGTGCAGGAAAAGACATGCATGAATTATCCATTCAAAGTCGTAGATAATGTCAAAAGGATTCGCCAGAGCTGGAAAAATTAAATCATCCTGCGCAGTAAACTAAATTTTCCAAAGGCTTCGACAGAAAGCTTGTAAATTAGAGATCATAGAGCTCATTGCATATTCAAAACATACAAAAGTGGCAGCAAAATTGTTTTAATGCACGTACGTGCATTATAACATTATAACGTACACGCCATGTTCAAGGAAAAATTATCAATATGCTTGAAAAAAACTAGTAAATTGTATTTATTTTGTTTCTATTCTAAATCAATGCCATCTTGATTTGAAATGCTTGTCTTAATCTATCTCATTCGCAGCAAGCTGGATATTATGATTCTTACAAATTTAAAATTCAATGTTAGGAAGAATTAGAGATTATTATTATTCAGAATTACAAAGTAGTGGTTAGATATTCATTTGATTTACCAAAAAATTCAGTTTCTTTCGATAATTTCATTTCCTTCTTGAAAGTAGTCCGTGACGTGTACAGCAGTACATATACGTTTTAATGTACAAATTACACACCTCTTAATTTTGAGCATTTCACTAGCATTTCGCATAGCACAGCGAGCTAAGAAAAAGCAACAACATTTTCCAAATACTCTATTTGAGGAACCTCTAATTACAATAAGAGCTAGTATGTGAGGGACTGACGAATAAGCTACTAAAAGCTTTAAAACAAAATAGTTAAAAAACTTGAAAATTTTCCATAATGGAACTAAATAACTCTAGCTATTATACAAAATGCATTAATGCATATTAATATTTTCCATGGATGACCTTTCCATAATTGTTTACCCATTGCCCCAGATGCAACTATGCAATTTTTATTTATTGCATGCATATAGTTAGAACTTTACGCTCACTAACTAACTAAAAGGAACAAAACTTTTGCCCATACCGATGTTGACAGTTTGCATCTCTTCATCTTGAGCTCCCGTCCAATGATAAGTTCCAAAGAAGAGGAAATAAACCAAACACAGTATTCTGAAATCTCTCATGTTTAACCTGGTGAAACTCATAACTTGTGTTTGATAAGAAAAAGAAAATATAAATGACTATGTGTGTAGAATAAAACCCGATATTACTTTCTACTGGATTAGACCATTATATTTTTTACTCCATTCGCAACAAGAATTGTACAAGTAAGTTAAACCTCCAAGTACTAGAGAACTGTGGGGAATAAAATCTTCGTGAACTTTTTTTTGCTCGATATGGTTGTCAACTTCTAGTCCAAGTGACAGTCGCAGTATACTACACAGCTCATTATGGACACTGAACTTACTTTGGTATTCAATACCAAGTCATGCAACCTGATTTGGGTTTGCGACACTGTGAAAGTCAAAAAATATAGTTTGTAAATAGGAGGTAACTGCTTAGAGTTAGCAGTTCAGATATGGAGGATACTGTTGTGAATAGAGCCTAAAGGTGACATGCGAAAATTTAAAACTAAAGCATTTTGAATGTTACTGTAACTAATGATGTCCGCATGCAATACAGTCAGTTATTGTATAAAACCCTTTTATTGACGCATTGTGTACTTGAAGCATAATGCGCACAATAACTATTGGTCGTGTGGGCATTATTCTTTTAAACAGACGACCTGACACTGCGGTGGACATACTTTGTGCGAATCAATTTTCAAGACCTGATCGTGTGAATTATTTAACAACTGGTCTACAAGCACACTTTATTTGCCAAAAGACATGATAGGAAAAGTAGGTGAAAGTTTTATATCTGCTTAATGCTCCCTCAACCTGAACGAAAATGCTGTGGAGTTGAGCATTACTCGCCCAAGTAAAGTACAATGCCCAATAAATGTACTCAATCATTTACAAAAGACTTTTTATGTTAATGTATTGATCATATTTAAAAACTATTTTTCTTAAAAAGCATTTCTTGCTTTAAATTAGGAAAGATTTGACACTTTTGCTTTCATTGTATGTCTTTATTATTGCTTACATTATGCTCCACTGAAAAGAAGCTTTTGCTAAGACAATAATATTTAAATACCATTCGCAAGATAGTCACTTAGATAAATAAATATTTTAAACGTAGCTTATTTTCTCGTTATTATCTCTCAGATACCTTTTATTTCCAATTCAGTTTACTATACAAATTCGAAGTCCTAGCTTTCTCTGCATGGTATGGGTAGTATGGTAATGGCACCGTAGCAAAAAGCCATTTGTACATGCGAAATGGCCATTCAATTGGTTTGGCAGAAATAATATTACAGCTTGGAATAAGACAAATAAGATAGGGCAAGACAGGTTAAATAACCAGTGAATTTTATGCACACTTTTTTGGAGCCGGCTTTTCAACGTAGATTCTCACAATCGGAGTTACAAAAGATAACGCTTCGTTATTCAGAGCCCGTGATGTAAATTACAATGAAAGACAGCAGTAAAACGGCAACGAAGTTTTTAATTCTTGACACTATATATTGCGTACATAGGATCACAAATGTCGTAAATTAAATATTTTCTGGAGTTTATCGTAATGCTGACAATAACAAAAAATGTAAATTCAACAAATTCTATGTAATTACATTGCTTGAGGATAGAACGAAAGAAACATGCCTACCGTAAAGAGTTACATTACTTGTTGAGGTTCAAGTCACTTAAAATTCGACAATTAACAATTTTCAGCGGTACATAAAAAACATGCAATTATTATATTAAATACGAGTAACTATTCATTATTTTTGCTTCTTATTTTGGCGAAACTTTTTCACATATGCTTCAACTAGTTCCTTAATTTTAAATGGGTTGATCTCTCCTGATTTGTTGTGGCATACCTGCATTGAAATTCACATTCGAGACTCACAGTACTCAAAAAACAACAATTTTGTAAAATATTCAAAGAAACTCATTACTTATTTACCTTAGGGACAGCACGTCGCAATATGTCTTTATATTCTTCCTTGGTAACATGTTTCTTACTATAATGAGGCTTTAACACCAATTTTACTTCTTCTACTACCCTTTCTTGACGATTTAGTTTCTTCAAGAACTGTAATTGACGAAATCACATTATTCACATCGTCAAATTTTAGTCATGATATTGGCATTGCAAATTAACAAAGTTTGAAAATCACCTTCTCTTTCACTCGTAATTCTACCGCTGACGTTGGGACTTCATCATTTAACCGCAACTCACCCTCGGTAGCCTTTGGAGCTTCTTTGACAGCATCTGTAATGAAAATATGGAAACATTAAACAATGAAATCCCCATTCCAATACATTTCCATACATTAGTAAGTTCACCCTAATGCAATATTTCATAAGAATACAAAAGAATACAACTCACTTTTTTTCTTTAACTTATGAGGAGCACCAGGTTTCCCTTTGGTTGTCTTATTCTGACGATCATGTGGTCCATGTTTCTTCGTGGGTGTACCAAATAAGTTATCAAACAAGCTAGCCTTATCCCTTGGTTTAGGTCCACCAGCATTAGTCACGCCACTAGATGGATTGGATCCCAAAGCCTTGTCTTTACTTGAACCACTACAGTTACTGTCATGACTCTTATCTGTAGGTGGCTCAAACAAGTCATCGCCGTCACTACTATTGGGCGACATGGGAGAATCACAATCACCATACAGTTGCCCATTGTTATTGCTCCTATTGGTCCCACCTTGACTATTAAATGGATTTTGTGACCTCTGCATGGAACTACCCACATTATTTTTCCCGAAATTGTTAGCTGCCATTTGAATAGATTTGCTCAGCAGGGCAGATTGCTGTTGCTGCTGCCGAGCAGCTAATACAGGTCCATACAGAACACTTGCCACACTAGCCAGTACACTAGGATTAAGGATATTAGGGGCACCCGAAGGTGTGAATCTCAGTTGAGAGGGCTGAGGCGGTGTAGGAATCACAATAGGAGGTGGAACACTAATATTCCCTCCGACACCCGATGGAAACAGGCCGGGGATATTGCCGATCAACGGCTTCGTCACAGGTGGAGGAACTGGTGTGACCACTGGCGTCATCATAGGATGCCCATTATGAACGTGGAACGGCAAAGTCGATGGAGGCAATGGAATCGGTTCACTGGGAGCATCCGGAGGGGGAGTTCCCGGTGGTAACGGTGGAGTAGAGTCTGCTGGTGAAGCTGTTCTCAATGGATCCTTTTTGCTTGAGTCAACCGATGAGTCCACAGGAGATCTGGCAAAACTGGACTCCTTTTCTTGCATTGAGGTGTCAGCAGTCTCTTCTTTGGACAAAAAATCTCCAGCAGGTGGTGACTTCCCAATAAACTCAGTTGGTGAGAGGGACATACCACGTGAATGGGAGGAAATATTTGCGGAGGAGTCATCCTGACCAGTGGTCGAGTGATCGGACTGACGTTGAGTTTGCATGTCCGACAATTCTGGTAAAATACTATGAGTAGTTTTATGAGAGAATTGTGGAGAACTATCTTTCTTGTTTTCACTACTGCTGATTGCACTAGCAAGCCCGGTTTCCTTCTCCTTCTCTTCGGAAGGAGTTTTAGATTTCGAGAGTTTCCCTTTAGACACCGTGTCTTCCTCGTCATCACTAAGAACTATGAGCGTGGGTGAAGCTCCAATACATTGTTCCTGAATTGGAGAAGCTTCCAAGTCAATAAGTACCGTTTTCTTCAGCGATTTGGGTTTGATTACAGTCGTGGAATCATTCGTTTTATCTTCAGAGATGCTACTACTTGTACGATTTTTGCTATTTCTACTACCCTTTTTATCACTTTCACTGACATTTTTACGCCCTATATCTCCATTTTCTTTCACAGTACTAGATGCAGAGCTACCAGTGTCTTTCCCTTTCTGAAAGTTAAGACTAACTACAATACTATCACCATCAGCGACAATCGCTTTTACAGGTGAAATTGACTTTTCCCGTCTCTTTTTTTTACGCTTCTTTTCTTTATCTTTATCCTTGATTTCTTTGGGTTCAGGAGCTTTTTCTACTTCTCGAACATCCCGAGGTTTTTCTTTTCGACGCTTGTTTGTTTTGTCCTCATGAAATAGCTTGTCCTTCCGACGTCTTTTATTTTTCCTGGACGACTCGGAACGAGAACTTACATTGGATTTAGATCTTTGTCTCAATTGTTTCGCTTTTCTATCCCTATCAAAACTTGGACTTCTCCTGCGGCCTCTTGACCTTGGACTTTTTGAGCGACCCCTAGAGTAAGACCTACCACGAGAGATGGATCTAGCAGTGCGTCTTGGAGACAATGATCGCCGGCTGTGGCCGGTATGCCGACGTGATTTCTTAGCTGCAGGAGACCTGCATTCAACATAAAAAAATTATGAGACAACTTTCAATACTTAGTACCCATCTGTGTATAATAGGATCACTTATTCCTGAACAGTTAGATCTTTTGACACAGAGCTTACCGAGATCGAGATCTAGAAACTGGAGAGCGACTTGAATGGGAACGGAAACTTTTCTTTCTGTTGCGACTACGATGAGGACTTCTAGACCTTGACTTTTTCGCTACAGCAGGACTCATTGATTTAGACCGTGAAGCTGATTTTCTATGTCCTTTGTGCCTTCCGTCTTTTTTGGCTTTACTTTTGTCAATCTTGTCTGGTTTAGGAGGAGTACGTTCTTTTTCACGACCTCGTTCTTTCTCTTTAAAGTATTGCTCTTCAGCCTTGGGTTTTCCATCCCTATAATAAACGTAAGTATGAAAAAATTGCACTCACAGCAAAGATACAGCAATGATAGAGGCCTCTATATCCAGATATAAATTAACATACCTGTAATTCCGCTCCTTAAGTTTTGATGGCTTTCGCCAAGAAATCGCTTTGATTTTATCTGCGTTTTCATCTGATGAAAATTCCGGTTGTAAATGATCGTCAGTCAACTTTTTCTCGGAAAAGTCAGTAGGGGATTTTGAATCCTTACTTTTCTTACCATGCTTCGACTTTTTCTTCTTTGTTTTTTTCCGTTTCTTATCCGAATTATCTACGATTTCCCCCTCCTCGCAATTGCTAACGGACGACAGAGAGCGTTTTCGCTGACGACTGGTGTCTTCGTTCTCGTCTTGTTTTTTATGATGAGACTGACTTTCGCTTTCATTTGCTTTTCGCTTTGGAGCTACAGCATTGGTTTCTCTTCCCTTGGTCATGACAGCTGTAATTTCTAAATCACTATCTGAATCAGAAATAAACTCCAGCGAGTTAATCAGAGCTTTATCTCCTTTTCTTTTCTGAGGAGAGCTTGTTTTGTCCCTATGAGCATGGGCAGACCGTGTTTTGGTTTTTTCAGAAATAGAGTTCCGGTCGCGTTCTTTATATGAGATGACTGCTGGACCACGACTTTGTTCAATTATACACACTTCTGGTTCAGGTGCCTTTATTGACTCAATTGATACGGTGGAGTCTTCGGTTTTTTTGGCTTCTATGAGAGCTGCAGTAGGTCTGGCACTTGTGCTTTCATCCACAATTTTCTTCCACCGGGATGATGCGCTATAATGGGCACCTTCTATACCTTCTGGTTCCCACACACTATTTCCTATTTGCATGGAAACTTCATTTGTTTCGTTTTCATGGGACACTTCGGGGATGTCTGTTTCATCCTCTTTGCCGGGAACATATTGATCAGTTTCATTCTCGTCATCATCTGAACCGAATATTTCAGCAACCAGAGACAGTCTTGCATCTTCAGAAGGCGAGCCTCCAGATTTGCATTCTTCTTCATTACCGTCTTCTTCGCCTTCGTCACCAAACGCTTTTGAGACCTCTGAATGAAAACTCATCATGTTTCCACTTTTGCTATCTCTTTTAAGTACACCTTTTTGACGCTTGATAAGTGAGCTGATAGGAATTAGCCGATGTCGAGTTGGTATTGAAAACTGAATGGTCGGTCGTCGATGTTCTTCTGGCATTGGTATAGTACTAACATCCATCCTTTCAGACTGACTACTTGCTGGCCTTGCGGAAATTTTCCTAGGCGCCGGAGCAACAACTACAGGGGCCACTGCAAGGGTTTTTTGTTCAATAATACTGTTTTTAGTAGGTATGAGGTTAATACTTTGCTCTTCATCTTCGCTACTTGAAGTCAGAGGTTCAGATGGATCGTATTCTTCTTTTGTGGCTTTTTTTGACTTGGGCTTAGTTGCTAGTTTCACTGCGATAACCTCCGGTGGAGGAGACTCGGGTAGTGGAATACTTTCTGGTGAAGGCATTATCGGTGAATCTGAAGTGCCATCAGGTCTGTTTGGTTTATAAGTCTTAGAATGATCTACCAGACGAATCGGAGATTCTGCACTGCTTCGTGATCCTCTTTCACGATTCCCGATACTGCGTGCGCGTTCTTCATCTATTACCATGTCGGAATCACTATCTCTGTCTTTCATTTTCTCTTTATCAATCTCCACTTCACTTTCTACCACGAGCTTTGATATTGTATGTCCTGCGGCCACAACTTCCCTAGAGTCGACTTCCTCTGTTTAGACAGAAATAAAGACAAATAATAAGCATTTTATATTTAATATCGAATTTAAGAAGTAAATTAATCCTACAGTACCAGTACCACTAGACTATTATTTTCTACTGTCTATTTTCCAGTTACCATGAGACTGTGAAATACACATAATTAATGAGATAACAAATCGACTAATTCATTTCCTTACAGAAACCACTCAAGTTGTATCAAATGCATAGATCTTGACCCGCGTTTACTGGATTGAATCTTTATGCAAGTAATTTATAGTCGTAAAAAGTGCTACTAACTGACAATTGAAGTTAAAGTTCCTGCATCATATCTGCATCACGATTTCTTGAATAAATAAAATTCTAGGTTTACAAGTCAGTTAATATTACTGTACCTTCAATATCACTATAAATATTATATTCAGCATCATCTTCTTCATCATTTTTAGTTCGTTTAGCACTTTCATTTTTGTCTTGGTCATCTCGACCAGGTTTGGAACTTTCATCAGGTAAAGAGGGGCGATGAGATAAGAAAGACTCGTATGCCTTTGATCCATTAGGATCTTCCATAGATGATAACGCCGACTTGAAGCTTTGATTATATTCTTCAGCGGCCGAATGACCAGAGCCACTCCAAGCTTCTTTACCTCGGCTACCGCTCGACGATGTGCTGAAATCAGTTCCATTATTATGAGAAGCAGCGGACCCAGTTGCACCGGAGGAGCCTGGAGATCCTCCTGGTACCTTTCTGACTAAAGCATTTACATCTCTCGAGGACGACTCTCCAAATAAGCCAATTTTCTGTCCACCAATGGCTTTTCCAGCTGAAGATTCGTATCCACTAGAGTCGTTATCCATATCTTTGTTGGGTGTCAATACCTTGAGCGGCGAAGGCTTATTCAGATTGATATTCGTCCTAATAGGTACCAAAGGCGGTAAAGATGGTACTAAGGTACCATCTCTCGCAATCTGAATATTTTTATCTTTGTGCAGAATGTATTGACTGTTAAGGATGGGGCCCAATACATCCGAAGAGGTTGAAATTTGAGCTGGTTGAAGATTGAATCCCAGTTTTGCTTTCATTCCAGCAATATTTCTAAGTATTGATTGGGGTCTCCTTAAGCTGACAGTAGAGCTCTCGTCATCAGAGCTAAAAAATTAACACAAGCTTTGCAAAAGTTTGTAAAAAAGTAAACCAAAAGAAATATTAAAAATTGAGAGCCTTACAAGGTTTCAAAGCAATCCGATAAATCATGCGTATTTCCATACAGACGAAGAGGAGTAATACCCGCGGAATATCTTAGACTATTCAACGCTGAGGACGAAGAAGAAGGTATAGTCGAAGATCCTGATGCTGGTTTTCTGCACATGGGAACTCCAACATAAACTTGGCCTGGTTTAGGAGGCATGATACCTAATTGGTGCGCTAAACGAGCTCTAGCATTAGGTGGTCGTCGCTGCAAAGCAACTCGTCTCCTCTTGCCACTCTTCCTTCCTTTCGATCTCCCTTTTTTTCTTCTTCCTTTCGTTCTGCGCCCTTTTGCTTTAGAAGATCTAGCTTTTCGGGCTCGACTTGTTGAGCTCTGTACAAAAAACACCCAATTACAACACACCGAAAGTAAAATATACTATAACGATAATATGGCCAGTGGCCGTAGTAAGACAATTAGCATAGCTACCGTTGTTTCAGAAACTCCGGTGATCCTACGGACACTCTGTAAAATTCTCCAAGCTTGCCCAGTTCGTGGAACCCTAGCAGCAATATTCTCTGGTCTAATAATAGGATAACTTGAGCTCTGCATAGAAATATAAGAGCATATTTAGCTTGGCGAGATTGTGAATTTTAAAAAAGTTAGTCAGAGAGAATCCAGCTTGAAGCCAGTATAGGAAATCATTAGTATGTAAATACGTACGGCAGAATTTTCGGGTTCTTGCTGCCTTTGACAAGTAGGACAGTACCAGTCTTCTATTGGAACAAATTCTAGTGGGGGTTCTAAGCATTCTAAGTGGTAACCTAGGTCACAGCCATCGCATAGTAGCAGTCTATCTTCTCGATCACAACGGCCACAGACTTCGCAGTGGGTAGGGTCACTATCATAGGAGTCCCAATTGTCGGTGTTATACATGTTCCGATATTCAACATCTTCAATCCGAACAACTTTGCCACCAACGGCTTTTTTAACTAATATAGATGGAAAAACTTTACGATCCACAGGACAAGTTGCAACTTTCTAAAACAAGTAAAACGAATTCAGATTAATATTTGAGCAGGTTAGGTAAGAGACAAGTAATGTTATTTAAAGTGAATTATAGTACCTTAGACCATTCAACAATGCATTTCAGACAAAAATGATGTTCACAAGATTCCGGCACTCCTAATTCCTGATCATTGAATGCCCGTAGACAGATGGGGCATTTATCTGTGTTTCCATCACTATCATCAGATGAACATCCACTGGCCTCTTCTTCATTATGTTCTGACTCTTCGTCTGTGTACCATTGTTCAGCTAATTCCTTACCATCTTCTTCACCTTAAATTTTGACAAATAATCACTTATTATGAGAATGAAGAAAGATAAGAATCCCTCAATTTACATACAGGCTTTTACAGATTCCTGCATATCTTCCTAACTTTATCAACGATCTTTTCGCTTTTTGTATAGATTAAACGCGGCATTTATCACATAAATTTTAGCATTAGCATAAGAATGGAAATCATACTGATGTCTGTTCCGAGATCAGAATTTAAATCGTCATCATCAATAGGTGGGTCTTCGTTATTCATTTCTTTGTCCATGGCGAATGGTTAAAAAGATGGGGATTTAAATCAGTTATAAATCCACTGTGTCCTAGAAAAAAGGAGTCAGCATTGCTTAATTGTCGTAATAATGCGTGAAATTTTCATGTAAGTCCACAAATAAACATAATCACTACAGAATGCATTTTCTATCCGTCATGTTGCAACTGGGACAATTTTAGCCATTTGCTTTTAAAGGGAGTAACTGTTGCACGCTTTACTCAGTCATTAAAAATGAACGGTTTGTGAAATTTTCAGAAGCGTTGATCAATAACCCTAGCGCAAAGACATTTAGATTCCTCAGGAACTAGACTAACTGTCATGATGAAAAGACCCTTAAGCCAAAAAACGTTACAATACAATGTACTAACTTCACAGTTTACCGAAAAACGGTGCATGTAAACTGAAAAGATATCACGGCACATTACAATTACACGAAAATCCATTCAACGTTCTTACAAACTAGTGATCCTTCTCAAAAACCACAATATCTAGCGTTACTTCTAGGGCTCAACAAATCATCTTCACATGTGTACCATAAAAGTATTTTTCAATCCAGCTAAAAAAATTTGCATTACTTATTATTTGATCCTTTCATTTTCACTTCACTACTTTTATAGCTACCATAGTTTCTGACGATTCGACCGACAAGTTCGGTGATTCGGGATACAAAAAAACATTAATTGCATTGAAGATTGGAAAGCATAATAACCCCTGCTCACTCACTACTACTACTACTACTACAATTCCTATATTCCTATTTTCGTATCACTAAAAAATATACCTTTTCCACATATATACTTACATTTGTACTGACATACTACTTTTGTGAAGCTGATAGAGCTGAGCACTGAGCAGTATGAAATGGATAGAGCCTAAGATCTGTCTCTGCATTTGAACCCTATAAAGGTGTCTTTAGAGTGTGGGTTTCGGCTGGGCATGGGGTAATGGGCAAAATCAGAAATGACGAAAATTTAGCTTTATAGAGTGTGGGTTTCGGCTAGGCTTTAGCCAGTCAGCTAGTTAGTAACCCTTTCTTTCGGTGCTAATACAAATCTATTTACGGTTTACCTATCATAATTCAAAGACTGTGCGGCATATGTGGGATCAAGCTAGCTGCTTTTACGGGAGATCTTATACATAGCTACAGCTAGCTAAAGCAAAAGCTGTACATAATGGGATAACGCAAAAAACAAGAAATCTCAGCGCATAAGCATCATTTAAAAGCCTGTTTCCTACGTTGCTTCCCTATCACTAGTTAGTCCTTTATGCTCCTTTATGCTTACTTTACAATATTCACGGGTAGAATGCGTAGTCACTAAAATCCGGCCCGTACATACCTTCAAAACAAACCCCTTGTCCTAAATGTTGTACAGCTATAGTCCATAGTCAACGACACACTATGCGGGCATGATGATGTTTGAAGAAATGTATGATATTTTGTATTACCTATGTATACTGTAGTTTTGTAGCTGCTCTGCTGCTACCTTATGGTAGCTAGCATTAGCATTGAGAGAGAATTGAGAATCGAGAGAGTTGTCTAGTCTAAAATGGTTGGTTTGTTGGTTATATAGGGAAAAGCGTGTTGGTAGTAGCTCGCGTGAGCCATTGAGTTTATAAACGGAGTAAAAGGTTGAAAAAAGAGGCCATAATAAAATTGTTTGAGACGTGGTCATGCAGCATTGAGTTGTTCACGAGTTCGGCTTTTTGTCTTGTCGGAAAGTATTTTACAAGTTGTAATTTTTGCGATTTTTAAATTATAAAATTTAAAAATGGGTCGTATGCACGCTCCGGGGTAAGTTTACATTATTTGTTTGTTTATTGGTTATTGTTGTGAGAAATGGGAAAGATTCGCCTTGAGTTTTGGGGGATTCATAATTTATGACATATTCGGGAGGAATTTTTTGTATGGTTTAAAAGTATTTGGTGTCTATAATTGGTATTAATATACCTGATAAACGTTATTAATGAAGAGGAGAGTATCCTATTAAGTTGTATTTTTCAAGATTTTTTTTCGACGTGGATAGTGGATAGATCTAACACCTTTGTCGCAATGTTTTAGATGTTAAATTCTGTATTCGTTTTCAATCCTGCAAGTTGTATCGGTTATATTATTTGGTTGTTAGTAGTTGTAATGATTGATGTGAATGGGAAATTGACTGATTTTGTTTCTTGTATTGCAGAAAGGGTATCTCTCAAAGTGCCCTACCTTACAGACGAGGAGTCCCCACCTGGTTGAAGCAAACTCCAGATGATGTTAAAGATCAGATTTTCATGTTGGCGAAGAAAGGATTAATGCCCTCCAAGATCGGTTCGTCTTTTACTCTCTTTTTCGTTTAGCGAATACGGAAAAAACCTTTCATAGCAATGCTCAACGAGTCATTGAAGAGTTCTTGTATTTATGTAAACTGTTGTATTGGTGTTGTTGTGTAGGTGGCATTTTGAGGGATTCTCATGGTGTAGCCCAAGTGAGATTCGTGACAGGCAGTAAAATTCTGCGAATCTTGAAAGCTAAAGGTTTAGCTCCCGATATTCCAGAAGATTTATATTTCTTGATTAAGAAAGCCGTTTCCATCCGCAAACATTTGGAACGTAACAGGTACTTGACTTCATGATGAAATTCCGTAGCGTAGCATATTGCATATACTTGTGAGAATTATTCACCACTAATTCACTACTCTATCAGATATCATCTTAGCTTTTAACATAATTATCTTATTTTTCATTCACATTGTACATTTGAGCTTGTAAAATTCTAATTAATCGACAAGAAAATCTTTAGCAGTCCAATTCACGAGAGAATACAAACTGATCTTATTCATTTTGTGATTTTCAGGAAAGATAAGGACTCCAAATTCCGCTTGATCTTGGTCGAGTCCAGAATCCACAGACTCGCTCGATACTACAAAACTAAGCGAGTTCTGCCCCCAAACTGGAAATACGAATCCAGCACTGCTTCTGCATTGGTAGCGTAAACATACTTTTTCATCGTTCTTGTATTTGAAGGTTGAGTCTTTAAAATAAAGTTTAACTAAAAATCTAATTGCCTACTGTTTCATTTATTGGATATGGCATAGTGGCATACGAAACTTTCAGCTCTAACTGAATAAGATTGCAAATATAAGACATCGGATATGACTCCGATTAAAATCATATATATAATAGGATGTAGTAAGGATTTTATTGTAACGAAACATGATTATTTGGACAAGGCATCGAAAACTAATCTTATTGCATGGATAAAAATTATTCTTTGTTTTATCGGTTTTATCCTACCTTGCATACATAGTTATAGTTTATAACAAAAGGATGTGCAGCAGCAACAATCGTTTCATTTACACTTTTCGGTTCATATAGCACTATCTAACAAGTTTATTTGATATTTGCGATATAAGTGCAAAAGGTAATTTCATACCTGTAAACTACGTCTTAACACTCAAAGAAATCATCGAGACCAATATCTAAGAACATTTCTTCATGAAATTATAATTCGTCGATAATTCAATTAAAAATAAACAATCTGTTCACAGACAAACAGTACCGTTGTAAAAAATTTAAGAAGGAATAATACCATGTTTCTACTAGGAAGAGCCCGAGGCTCTGCTTGCATTCGAACCAGATCTTGATCCAGCAGGACTGCCGCTTCGAGAGCGCAGAGTTCGACTTCCTGATCTAGACCTGGGTGTTTGACTGCGCGATTTCGGTGTTCCACTTCGAGACCGAGAATGGCGACTTGTAGCAGGACTTGCAGATTTTGATCTATTGCCTCCTTGACGACTGGATTTGGAACCAGACCGACTACGGGATTGGCGAGGACCTTTGCTTCTAGAACTTGACCTTGAGCCTGAGCGACTTGAAGATCGAGACCCGGACCGCCTCGAGTCTTTACTACTGGAGCGTGAACCGGATCTGGAGCGGGATCCAGATCGAGACTTTGATGCAGACCTTGATCTGGACCTACTGCTTCCAGATTTGGCACGAGAGCCAGATCGAGATCGAGAACCTGAGCGTGATTCATCGTCGCTGATTGCTCGCTTTGATGTTTGAGCCGTTCGTTCGCCAGTATCGGAATCATCAGATGATGAAATAATTCTCTTCTTTTGACCCCCTTCCTCGTCGCTGCCACTTTTTTCACTGCAAGTTGAATAGATAAAAAAAATTAGACAAACATAACTGCTGCAATCGAGAAATTTCGACACTCATGCATTCGTCCATTTGTAAAATTCACGTTATGTTGCTTTTACTTGTCACTGCGGGTGCTTTTGATGTTCGAGTCAGAATCGCTGTCATCAGATGAAGATATTGTAGCTTTGGACACAATTTTTCGGCGCTGTTTAGCAGTGAGTCCATCCTCATCATTTTTCTTCCGACCTTTTGCTTTCGCGTGTCTTTCACCCCTTTCCTTCCGACCACGTCGCCGTCCACTGCCTCTTTCAGCATCTTTCCTGGGCCTCTTCTTTCGTGACTGAGAATCTCCATTTTCATTCCCAGATACGGATTCGTCCGAAACATATTCATCTTCGCGACGCCTACCTCTTTTCTTAGGAGTTTTGCTTTCTGGGGGAGGTTCACTGAATAAAATGACATTCTTCGTTTTTTCTAAGTATTCGTTTCTTCGTCTTAAAGCTTCCGTGGTCATGATCTTCTTCTGCTCTTCGATTTTCCTCTAAAAAATAGAATACAGTATCATTAACTAATGCGTACCAAATAAACATCCACCTAATAACTACTCGAGAATTTTGTTTGAAAAAAATAATTGTACCATCTCATCATATTGCTTTTGTCTGAACGCTTCTCGTTCTTCTTCTTGTTTCTTACGCAGCAGCTTTTCTTCTTCATCCAATTTTCGTGCCCTGGCTACGTGATACTGGGCCTGAGAAAGTAAATCTTGACACTGTTGGGCCTCCGCAGCCGCCTGACCCAAGTCATATTTAGTTCTATCTCCATTAGCAGACAAATATTGAAAATATTTATGAGCAAGGCTAAGCTCTTTCACTGCTTGCAGAACCATTTGAAGGGTAGACTTATCGTCTCGTAATATTTGTGTTGCAAGTTTTTGTAATATCAGCGCAAGATTGTATAAAATGATCGTGTCGGTAGGAGCTACACGTCTTGCCTGTGAACAAATGAAAACAAAAATTAGAGTTAATAGTATAATGACCACAAAATCTGCAGTCGAAGGAAATTAAATCAAGCCCTTTCATCGCTAATCACCCCTTTTTTACCTTTAAAAGTGAGTGTTTGGCTTCCGCTAATTTTCCACTTTTGTAGTAGGCCCTACCCAGGTATTGTAAAATTTCCAAATGGTGATGCTTATGAAATTTTTTCATACAATTTTCGTACTGCAATAGTTTAAAATAAAAATATTATGATACTAAAGATTAGATATTTAAAGAAAACCAACTTCCAGGAATACGAATAACAGACATAACAAAATTACTTTAAATTTATTTCAGAATCACTTACCATTTGTACTGCACTAACATATTGTCTTTGTTCTACATAAATATGGGCAATATTAAGCCAAACATCGCTGAAATCAGCCGTCGCCTCTCGAACTTGAGCAAATACATCCCTAGCCTCATTTATGCTTCCTTTGTGTGCTAAAATACAACCAATCCCGTTGGCAGCCCAGATATTTTTAGGATCGTTGCGTAGAACCTATGTTTACGAACATTTAATTACATGCAATGAATGTATGAACTATTTTTTAATATTTAAAAAAATCATTACCTGTCTATAAATCGCAACAGCACGATCCTGATGACGTTTTTCTTTTTCTTTATCCCTTGTGGGTAAGTAGAGTGTTTGAAGCCATACGTTACCCAGGGCTATCAGCGAATAAGCATCATTTTGTGTCGCTGGATTCTATACATCAAATATTTCATGAAAACTTTAACAGTTACAGCTATTGGATTAAATCTATACTTTTCTAAATATGTGAAATATTACCTTGAGAATTCTTTCAAATTTTTTCTGACCCGGTCCCCATTCCATTTTACTCAAATGTAGATTTCCAATCAATGTCCATGCGTCTGGATGCTCGTTATTCAGCTGAAGAGCATCTTTAAACCAATCAGATGCTTCATAGATCTGTCCTTTATCTCTGGCCATGACGCCCAATCTTAAATAACCTAGATAAAAACACCATTGTTATAATTTAAAAGGAAGGAACCAAACTGAATAGATCTAAAAAGTGCATTACTCACAATCTACATAATTAGGATGTTCTTTCAAAATATCTTTATACAGTCTTTCGGCCTCTCCATAGTTACACATGGCTTCGTGTAAACGAGCCAAGTTGTATGAAGTAGTGACAGCAATGGAACTATAATATTGACTATCGCTTTTAGCCCCTTCCAATCGCGACCTTTCTAGAGATTGCTCGAAGTGTTCTAGCGCTTTATCATGATTTCCCAGTCTATATGAATAAAAATATTATTAATTATTCAAAATAAAAAATCTACAGGAAAATAGCACACTAGTTACAAGTAAACATTACATCATAACCCAAGTTACCTGTAGTGGAGAGACCCCAGATTATTGCTGATTTCAGGAGGTACTGGTGCTTTTACCTTGTCATGGAAAAGTTTAACAGCTGTACTATAGCTTTTAAGGCTATCATTCAAATCCGACTGTTCCAAAATTTGAGCTAACTCAATCCAAGCTTCAACATCATCAGGTTCACGGGCAGTCACCTTTTTTAAATAGTCTTTAGCAACATCGCGTTTAGACTGACTGGATGAATTAGCATACAGAGATCCTAATATTTTCATGGTTTCATAATTTTCAGGTTCCACTTTTAGTACTTTTTCAAAACACTGAGCAGCCTGTGTTGAGTAAAACATGATTAACCAGAGGAAACTTTATAGCAATGAATTCATTATTCTTCAGACTTTACTGTTTGTCATTATTGGGAATATAAAAAATAGTTACTTACATTTTCACTGTCTCCTCGATATATGTACATCTGCCCCAGTCCAAAGTTGGGGAGCACGAAATTCGCAGAGGCAAATTGGGTAGATTGATAATAATATTGAAACGCTTGATCATAGTCACTCTGCACGAGATTAAAAATAAATTAAATAAACTACTCTGGAAAATAAATATCCCAATCTGTACAATAATATTAATACTCAATGCCATAATATTCATCCACTTAATCACCTGTATGTGAAACGACCGAGCAAGCTGATAACAACTCTCAGCTCGCATTGCTTCATTTTCAGTGTTATGAAAAGCATGCAGTGCCAAATTTTGGACTTTTTGAAAATCACGTTTGAAGAAAAAATGATCAGCGAGATGATTCAAAACCATCGGATTTGTAGGGTCAACACTATATGCCCGAGATAACAGCTGAACGCCTCGTCTAATAGTTTCTTTTCCTCTCACATTCATGTGGTGAACTGCCATGCCAACTAAAGCTCCAGTGCATTTAGGATTTAATTCAACAGCCCGCTGGTAAGCTAACTCAGCCTTCTTCTTGTTTCCCAATTTCATAAAACAGTGACCAATTCCAACCCTGACATCTGCAGGACACAAGGGATTTGTTCTTAATGCTTTCTTATAAAACGCCAGGGCACCACGGTAGTCCTAGACAATCATAATAAGATTACGCTACAGAACTATCCGAAGATTTAAAATTCATGACTTTAACAAATAAGTCAAAGTCCCTTACTTTCTTGTTGAAAGCAATGCAAGCTTTCCCTAAAAGTGCAGGAATACAAGAAGGGGATTGAGCCAAAACGAAGTTAAACTGGGCATCAGCTTGCTCCATTTTGTCTCCTTCCAAGAGGCAAAAGAAGGCTCGACCAAGTAAATGATTCTGATCGTACATAATGATTTTGTCGGCAGTTGTGTACAGGAGGGTAGCCTTGTTAAACAGGTCTTTCCGCTTCTCTTTAACCCTCTCTTTGTTCGCCATTTTCACATAGTAAGCAGCTAAACTGTCGAGAATACGCATCAAATCATTTTCACTGTGTTTGTATTCAGTGGTGGCCTCTTTTCTTGCGCTTTCAATCACTTTCATGAAGTCTGCATCTTTCCCTTGTCTGTAGTATTCCAGCTGTATAAACAATATACGGATTCTGAATCATACATGCATTGCTAACATCGGTTACGGTCACAGAAGATATGTAACACATGGAGAATCGCAGCCAGTATTGTTTCTTACCGCAACTGCAAACCAAGTATTTATTGGAGCATTTTCTTGACGTAAAATACATATCATCTCCTCATTGTCAGGCAGCTGTAAGACATCTATTTCTATGACTTCATCCGTATCCCTCAAGGGGATATCAATAGTACCCCCACTTTGATACATTTTCTCGTTCCTCTTGCACTCTGACTGAAAACCGAAAGAAAAGTTTACAAAATGCAGCGAGCCAAAGCCTCAGTAACACAATCCACAATTTATATTTAGTTACTAAAAGTTATCTAACTCCTCCACAAGTAGAATATCAATCCCTCCAAGGGGGCATAAATCCCTACAACCTGTGAAAAAAACTCGCTTATTTCGTTTTTAACTCTCACAGTATCTGACAATTAAGAATCTTTTAACTGCTCATCTGAAGTAGAACGACAAAAACGAATTGTGAATTAAGAGCCAGAACGAGTATTTTGCTTGATTTCAAAACGAAGCCGAGTTTTGCGGGCACACACTGAAGCCAATGATAAGTGAAATCTATGTTTACGTGACCATACACTTTTCTACCGCACTCCGTGGGACACCTCATAAGAATACCACTGCACCAGGATTGGCCGATAGTTTCAGCATTGATCCAATCAAAGAACGATACTGGAATGGAAAGTTGACATATCTCAACAGACGGTGCTAGTGATGCTTTTTATGTAATACGCTATTTTAAATATGAAAGCAAAATTAAATTGTTATGGTTTCAATTCGCCTATATTTCATTCGTTAATTGGTGGTATTTTAATTTTGTATTTAGCAATGAAAAATATAGAGGTAATGCAAACAAAACCCCCTAAAAAATTTGAAGGAATGATTTTTTGTGTTCGTGTAGTTGTGTATGCATTATGTAATGGTAGTAAACCTGTTGATGCTCTGAAGAATATGATTTGGAAAATAGGCCACAAAAAAGTAGGCAGTGGCAATAAAAGAACAAATCAGCAAAGGATACTGACTATCTTTAATAGTAAGTAACGGTGGTGAAGATGGCATCGCTTTGAAGCGATGTCACTCAAGTTTTACAGAATAAATGATATGATAATATTCAGTAATAAATGTGCGCCAATGATGTGGGATAAATGAAGACAAAATTGAAAATAATAATTAATTTGGGATTCAAAATGTTTGTATCCAATCCATTTACAACTGAAAACAAAGTGTGAATTCAGAGAGCATGCATCATATGGAAACGTTTTTGCGAATGTTTATATGCAAACATAACGTGAGTAAAACAGAACATGTATCTTAAATTCTAGATTTATTCCTCTTCCTCCTCTTCTTCCTCCTCCTCCTCTTCCTCTTCTTCTTCTTCCTCCTCTTCTTCTGCCTCCTCTTCGGCGGCTGGTTCATCTTCAAGGTCTGCAAGTGGTTCAGGCAGAGCAGTTAAATCATCCAAATCCAATGGTGCTTGGGACTCCTGAAAAATACACAAATCACGTTACGTTTATATTTGCAGAGCTCATTTTTATTATACAGTATGCTTATAGACTAATGAGACTGTTGTGTTACCTTAACTTCTTCTTCCTCCTCTGGGGTTGCGGGCTCATCTTTCTTCTTCCCTGGTCTCTCACCGAACCACTTGGGCAATTTCGCTAAATTTTCATAATTGTAAAACGCAATTAGTTATCAATTATAAATCATCAAACATTTATATGCACTCGAAAGCAGAAAGTCAGTCACATGAATGAATGAATTTTAAGTCAGTGGCAGGAGATGAATTTCCAACGCAAAATGTAGCATGCTTAAATTTAGATGCATATTAGCAGTGCAAATGTAACTAACTAAGTTATGTATCAGGTTATTGGCTACTTGGTAACAGTGAAATCTACAGTTTTTCTAACAGAAATACTGATTATCAGAAAATTATAAAATTCACGCACACGGTACACACACAAAATTCAATACATACGGTTGCTTTTAAATCCTAATCATCCCAACAAATACTTCATTCGCCATCCAAATATTTTAGAAATATATTCCTCAGAACAGACCATGCGAAGATGTAGAGAAATATAAACGGCTAAATAGACTTATCTACGATGCAGTAATTTGACATGAAGACATTACAACTAAATCATTTTACGATTTTCAAACATTATTGACATTAATTCTCTTTCACATGCTTTTTCGTTCCCGTCATCTTACATTTTTGGCGATCCTCGAAATTCCTGTGACTTTCTGCCCAAGCTTTTTCACTTGCCTCTTTGGTAAGTCCATCAAAACCCTTCAGCGGACAAGTTTAAATGATAATAGTTATCTAATTGGCTCTTGAGATAATTGCTGACGTTTTCTTAAACGATATTTTTTCCTTTAAATGTCTTTTAGTCTTTAACTCTTAATTAGGCATGAAATACTACTGATTTGGCCTTAATGAGCTATATCTTGCATATAAAAATACAATTATTCAACAACTCTTCTTTCAGATTCGTGGTGCATCAGGCGGCGTATAGTTGAAGGATCATGTACCATACGGTTCTACTAGCTAAATATTAGTCACCATGAGCTTATGAAACTATATATTATGGAAAGTTGTTAAATTCTAAACTATGAGCTGTATCCTTGGGAAATACAGCTTCATCTGAACAATTGGTTAGTCAGTTCAGTAGTTCAGTTTGGCAAGGGTTTATAACATTGGCGTGAACAACGTAGTTAACTAGTTGTAAGTTTTCGAAAACATGGGATACGACATTAGGAGTGCGAAATCACATAAAATATTGTCTAGCTGAATAAATTCCTGCTTACTCTTCTGTCTGTTAGAGAAACCTTCGTACTTTTCTTTCCAGTACTTTTCATTGCTTTCGGTATTGATGACAGCCCAACCCTATGAGATATTTATAAAGTGTAATCTGTTTGCGGACTTTTAGGTTAGTTAAAAAAGTAAGCGATTTTTGCATGTATACGCAATATACCGCAGAACAGAAGACCTGACATGACAATAATTTTGTTGAAACTTGGATTATTTACATCATATGATTAGGACCGAAATGATGTTAAAGTCTGTGTCCATAAATAAGGAAATTCAAAAAACTTACGCCTTCAAAAAGTTTCTTTTTCTCTTCATAGGAACGGGTATCCACTCGCCTTTCATATTTGGAGGCAACTTGGATTTTAGGCTAAACAAGAATTACATCACACATTATACATTTAACCATAAGTTTTCTTTAAACACAATGATTTTGCTGATATATTTTAAAATTATAATGATTGTTGTGATGTCAATTCAACTTTTGCTTACAGGGTATTTTCCTGTGAGGGCTCTGCAAAATTTTTAAAACATTTATAGTTAAATAATATAATTTTTTTTCATAGAAGAGATAAAATCACGGGTAGTTTTACTCACTCTGGATCGAGACCACGTTTTAAGGCCTTATGACGCAATTGTTGTTTCTGTCGCTCCTTCAATTCTTTCAGCTGTAAAAAGATACAAGAACACACTTATAACTTCTCGCATTCTTTGCAGCTATCATGTCTCCTGTGAGTATAAACATACATCATAGTCCTGGCGCTTCTGACGCTCTTCCAAATCATATTTTTCAGTTTCCAGTTTAACAATTTGCTCCCATAGCTCTGTGGCTTTCTTTTTCAAGGTTTCCATTCCAAGTCCCTCAATTTGCAAAGGTTTGATTCGGAAACTCAAAGATATTTTCTTCTCTTCTTCCAACTGCTCCTTTGTTTTGTTCAACTCGGCTCTGGCATTGCCACCACCCAGCTGCAATCATCCGCACAGTTTATGCATGACTCCGCAACTCAAATCATTTCATTCATCCACTTTAAACTAGCTACTATTACTATTAGTTAGCAATATCCAATCTAATGAGTAGAGTCTTTACCCCAGTGTCTTTGCTTCCCCCCATGTTGCCTTTGCCACTCGCTTTGTTGGCTTCCATCATTTGTTGTCGCTTTTTCTCAGCTTCTTCTAACCGACGAAGTTTCTCTTGTTGTTCCCTCTGCTTTTTCTCCTCAACAAGTCTCTGCCTCGTCTCCTCTTCCTCACGTTTCTTAGCTGCCAAACGTTTTTCCTCTTGCTCTCGTACACCCTTTGTAAAAAAATCTGCATTCTCGGATCAAACATCAAAAACATTACAACAGTAAAGAAATGTTGACTACCTTTCTTTTCACTTGACGCTCTTTCAATCTTTTAAGTTCATCTTCTTCTTTCTGCCTTTGTTTTCTCCATTCCTCGATGTAGTCTTTTAGTTGCTCATCTAAATCTGACCTTTTGGCTTCTTGTCTCTACAAATAAGAGATTTGGGATTGGTAGTAACATGGTGTAAAAACCAAAGAAATGACATGCATTAAATGGTCTTGCACATACTTTGATAAATTCTGCTCCGCCAGATTTCGGTTCTTCCCTTTTGAATTTCATTAAAAATTAGATTAGCAAACACATGTTACATGATTGGGTTCACTTTTACAACGGACATGAGATGCACACACATAGAAACACATGGTTTCAAAATGCACGTTACTTGAATGCATTTAGAACCTGAAAACATGGTGGACTAACAAAGAGACTCTATGGGATCTGAAGTCTACAGAAACACGCTACTCTATCAAAGTAGTTTTATCGGTTTTTTTATAAGTGTTTTGAATGCACTTTACATGATTTCTATGAAAATCAACATGAATCAGGCACGTTACAATATTTATCATGGTCATGTTAACAAGGAAACAACAAAATTCCATCCCACATTGACTTTATAAAATATTTGAATTCACTCCGAACAAGTCCCATGCATTTTACATTTTCACACTCTACTTCACTTTAAAACAGTTCCTCTATAGAGACTCACCTTTCTAACTAAACTTGTTTCTACGCTATACTGGCCATTAGTTGTACATCGTTCTACTTATTGCATATGGCACATTGCTTAATGCAATGCAGTGCACTAATTTGTCTACATGTTAAAATCCAGATTTAGTGGTGAACGATATTGTTCTTGAAAATAATATAGTAAACAAACTTTTCTAGTTAAAAGTACGAAGCGGCGTTCTACTACAAGCGGGTGAAAATTGACAATCCATAGAAATGGAATGAACATCTTTGAAAAATGAAGCCAGTACTAATCGATACAAACTGATTAATAAAGGTGAACAATGGGTGAAATCGTACAAGCACAGATGAAAGAAGAAGAAAACAAAAAAATAAGGGATTATCTGATCAAGAACAATGCATTTTACTGCCGCAGAGAATAAAGCCTACTGGAGGCTGGATTTGTCTACTGATTCAATTGAATTGCTTAAGATGCGTACTTTTTTGCAGGCCCCCTAGATTTGGTAGGAAAAGAAAAATGCAACAAGCATTATTAGTAAAACGAATAAATATTTAAGCATTGCGTACAAATAAATAAAATTCATATTCCTAATTTAACGGTCCAGTATTTGTTGATAATTGGACATGTAACTCAATATAGTAGTGTTCATGTAAAGGACAAATGAGTATTGAGAGCTGAAAATGAATGAATTATGTGCAATTTTATAGATGTTTTTGTGCTTTCAGAAAGATTTCACGACAAAAATAGTGAATCTAAAATGATTAAATTGTCATATTTTATGATACGCCAGCCTTGTAAGCCTAACCTCTAGCTATATACAAAATCGCGAAGATTGACTCAAAGTCAAAGAAAACTCTCATCACCAAGGTAATTATCTTGCTTTAAAAAAAGTTTCGCCATGCAATTGCTGTAAAATAACTATTCAGACAATATAAAATAGCACATCCAAGAAACCTCATGCTTTTCAATTTCGTGCACGGATGAAGCGGCAGGAGAGTTCGCACAACCAGATTGAAAAATACTTAATTCTTCATACTCACTAACAATGAGTAAAAAAAACTTTCAAAATTACATTCAACCATTTGGAGGACTTTGTTCAAATAAATTTCGAAAACAACATAGACAGTGAATAAAAAAATGTATTTCAAAAACGGATGCAAAAAATCTACCCAAAAAATGACATACGACGAATATAATGTAGACGATGGACAAACTTGTTGGTAGATGACATGCACAACTTGTATCAAAAATACTTACTGCTTCTTTTCTGGCTCCTTTCTGCATAAGTCAATTTGAAAAGTATCAAAAAAATTGATCACAAAATCATTAAAGTATTGACTCCTCAAAAAATTAATTTTACCACCTATACTGGAGTTGTAGATACAGCAGCGGTCAGTATATGGGTGTACAAAGCTATATTTTAAACTATGGAAATGTTGGTTCGAAAACGAGTGAGTGCATGGTCCAAATGCAAAGGTGTGGTAAATTAACTCCTGTACTGAAATTGGCTGAGTGTTGTCAGACTTTCATACCGTTTGTATGTTTCAAAAAATAGCGTTTGTTCTTTAATCTCAAACTGTGAATTAAGCCTGTGTGGTAGTGCATGGTAGTGTGAAAATAATACGGGATGTAAAAAATTTATGAAAAAAAGCTGTACGCTAGTAGTAAATAAAGTGAGTTACACTGGCGTTTTTCATGTTGAAACTTATTTGCAAATGAAAGGTTTCCAAGCGGAGCACTTACTTTCTGTAAAAAACAGAAAACAAGAATAAATTGAGTTAACTGTTGTGAGCATAATGTAATATGAGAGTGAAAGCTTTTTTTTGAGCAACAAGTTTATACTGATTTTTTAATTCGTTGGTTATGCATAATGTGAGAGCAAAAAGCCGCCAATCCTTGTCAATAATACATGCTGCTATTTAGCTATTTACAATTGCCAGTTCTGGTAAACAAAAAGCTTTGCCTTCCTATTTAGTACGACCAAGATTTGTTTTCATGAAATGCATACTGAATGAAATACTGGAATTATACTTCACTAAACGTCAAAAATCAAGGATTGGTGCCTTTTTCTCAGGCAAGTAATCATCCCATGTTCAAGTTTTTTTTAGCTTACACTTCTTCCTCCTCCTCCTCCTCTTCGCTGCAATAAAAAAAGTCATTTGTTTTCAGTCGCCAATTTATTTGTATTTATTAATAATGTGAAATCCTTAGTTAATTAGTTACTAAGAAATGCATGCAAGCTTTTATTATCATGACCGGCATTTAATGCTAATCATGTTATGCATCCGTTTTGGCACGTAAAAAGTGAAAAGAAACTGCCTCTTCTGTACAATATGCATCTGTAGTTAGGTAGAACATAGATAAGTCATTGGGAGTATTTGATTTCAAAATAGTATAGCTGAGCAAGAAAAAAAGGTATCGGGCATTTCGCCCAGAACGAGATGTTATACTGGGAACCTAATGATTTCGGCTCACTATATGGGATTACACGAGCCATGTTAAGTAAGCAAGTGTGGCATATTTGCATTGCATGCAGAGGTTTGAAGAATGTGAGCCACACTAATGGCTCTCCTACTTCTTGCTACTGCATTCAAATGGATGAATGCAGCAACTGGGAGCTTTTCACTTTCAAATGAAACTGACGGCAACTTTTTCCACATGCTAGGATTGCCCAGCCATTTTGTACAATCTTTGAAGATCTTTCTGAAAATTCTTTTCACTTTTTGTGTATCATTGCTTTCACCACAACAATGAGTTCCATGTATGGTGTAGCACAAGAAAATGTGATTGGACAGATGGAACATTTAGTTAGCACAAAACACTTACGAGTAGACTTCCTCTTCATCAGACATGGTGATGATTTAGATTCCTGTGGAGAAACAAATAAACTACACAATGAACAATAACTGGGATTCACGAAAATTTTGATTTTTAAATTACTGTATACTTGAAACAATGAATGGAACAAATGTGGATTGTTGGGAAGTAGCACTTGCAAAGGACGCAGGCTGAACAACCCGGGAGGAACCAACAGCTCACTGTGTACTGCGATAATATTCAAGTTACAAAACTTGCTGAGAATCTTTAACTAAAAATAACTAAATTCTCTTAAACTGGGAGACTTTCCTATGATATTGGTTCACTGTTATTCAGTTAGTTAGTTGGCGACAAGTTGCATGTAGCTCGGTTTTTGTATATAGGATTCTGCTCATGTTGCATACTAATGCTAAATACCACACTGTAGATTTGGGCATCAAAAAGTTCTACTACTCCAATTATGTTTGCGCGAATGGAAATCCGAGCGTTGTAGGGGCTATCTTGTCTTGATTTTTACAGATCTCAAGGATGCCTACACTCACACTAGACCTACTTACTTCCTGACATGTATGTAAATATAATTGTCTTGATTCCAATTCCATGGGTCACACCCGAAAACCTTCTGTAGTGGTAGTGTAGCAGTAGCCTTTAGTATTGTGAAACTAAAATGGGTACACGCAAAAATACGTAAAAATACTAATCTAGTTAAATTTTGAATGTACAGGTTCATCTTTCAAGAGTTTGACATGACCTCAAAACGATGTACCGTTGAAAATCTCCTACCAAATGTTAAATAGCGTATGATTTTTACCATGTCGGTAATAGTGGCTTTTCTGTAAGAATCTTTCAGTTCTGTCAACACCGGAATTCAAATGGTTTGAAATAGGAAGCAACGATATAATTGTTTGAATCAAGTCTTTCAAGATTTTTAGGCACATTGCAAAGGAATTTAATAAATACTTGTTCGTTCGCTTATTAATTTAGAGCGCTTAAGGAACATGCGAGTTAAAAAAATGTGCATAAATTCTGTTCAAAATATGCATAAGTGTTTTTTGCTGTAAAAATCAATCTACACTATATGAACCCGAATTTAAAATCGGTCAATCTGTTGCATGCAACATAGCAAGGCAGATATTATTCAACAAGTGAATAAGTAAAAACCGGCAATGGGGATTGAGGCCTCTTTTTTCATTTTTCACTGTGGGTGTGTTGTGTATGTATGTGTGTAGTACCATCGCTATGCAAACAGAGTTACCGTTCAAAATGAGATCACATATAGCAAAGTATGTGGCAGGAAGCCATATAAGGATGCCAGAAAAAAGAAATCTGAGCCAAAAATTCTATTTCTATACTCAACACTTCCTGAGGCTCGGAACTTTAACTAGCTAACTGTAGCTAGAGTAACTTGTACGTTCAACATGTAATGAGCAAGTAAGATTTTCATTGAGAATACGGCATCTTGATTCTATTTTCCGTACTACTGTGTGCTGTAGATTACATGGAAAAAACTTTTCATACACAGTCGCTTGATTCTTTCAACTAAATGTGTAGGTTGCATCAAATTCTGTTGTTCTTGTAGTTTTAAAAGCTTCCCTTGCTTTAAGCATGCGTCTTCATTTCCCGTCTGATCTCACAGATGCTTCCGGCTCCGTGTGTTTGTGAGTAGATTTGCGAGTTTATCATTTCTCAGGCATACCAACTATTTATGCGTGGGATCTTATGGGCTACTTAAAATTTCACTATCAAATATTCCCTTGTCTATTACCCTTTTCAGTTCACGGTCTCATTATTTTTGCTCATGACTCGATTATCTCATCGACTATTGCTACTATTTATCCATAAAATCCAAGTTAGCTTCAAGTCAAGTCAAAAATACTTGGCTTTGGTTGGCTATACATAAAATTGCATATGAGTAATCATCTACACAGTATAATATTAAGTAAGGTATAAATCAAAGTATAATGAAGAATGTATCTTAAATCAGAAAAGCCTAATCGCACTGACTAAATCAGGAAGAAATGTAAGTGAAAGGAAATGGAAAATATATAGCTTGAAACCTTCGATGGCTACTTTCAATTATGGATGGGGCTAGTGAATGAATTTGAATATTAGTCAGGATACAAGATGTGTGATTGGACATTGTATAAAAGGCGAGGCAAGGGCTGTGCTTATTACTGACTGCATGTGAGGAGCAAAGTTGGATGAATTGAAAATTGAATGCCAAAATAAATATGCATGCTTGTTTTGACTTGGCCCACTGATAAACAAATTAATAGCAATTTGGAATATTTTGGTTGAGGGTGATGATTGACTAGTGAATGACTATAGCGACTTATTCAAAAGGGATGAAAGGGGATTACAATGTGAGTGGATGAATGAAGGAAGGGTTGCCCATATGGATACTAGTTAGATAGGAACTTTAGTGGTTAACTTAAAGCTGTTGAAAAAGTTAAGCAGTGGTAAAAATAAAATTCACATAATCACCAAACTAGTTCAAAAATAAAAAATAATTGGGGAAAACTAAATTCATACAAAGTTTTGAAACCATTACACTACATTAATTACCTTACCTAATTATATAAAAAATTACGTGATGAGTTTAGAAACAAATAAATACAGATTACTCATAGAAGCAGGAGTTTTTCTGACCTAATGTATGGCATATAATGTTTCTGAATTGTTTGACTTTTAAGTGTCCATAAATATATTATAAGTTCTGCCATGAAATTTTTCTCTATACAATTGCAACTGCTTTCCGAAAATCTGTGTATAGAAAATGCAGTAAAAGCGCAACATTTTCCAGTAATCAGAAATCCATATCCCATTTTTTGTTTGTTAAAACATCCATTACATACTCTTTACACCCGGTTTGCAAAATCATTATATTTATGACCTTTCATATACGTTATTACATCTACACAAGAAAAAATTGACAACTGTGGGGTACCCTGAAGAACGGACATGAAATAAATAAATTATTCATTAGATTTTCACTACTAATAAAGGGAAAAAAGGAACACGAATTACACGGATTTTTGGAACCCTTGTAGGACACAACTTGTACAAATGACTAACTGATATTAAGTAAATACGTGTGATTGTCTCATATTATTTATAAGTTGTGTTCCTGGGAAAGCCATATGAATAAAACAAGTGGCACTGGATACCGTTTACAAGTTTGAACCGTAAAAAGTACCAGCTTCATTCTGTCCGAGCTTGTATGTATGATCCACTTTGTACACACACGGAACGGAATATTATTAGTAGGGCCTAGTTAGTTAGTTAGCTACACACATTTCATTATATTTGGTAGCTAGGGTGAGATTCATTTCCCCATGTTGCCCATGGATGGGATGAGTACTTTGCCCTCTCTCGCTCTAGTAATGATAAGGTAGGAAATTGTTGACGAGGTAAAGAATATATTCACAATGTATATTGTTACATGTTACTTGCTCCCAGTGACGTTCCATTTGATTTACACGGATGGAGTTTTTGACAGCATCTGCACTTGGAAATGCATTCAAAACCAATATAACAACCAGTGGAAGCAATAATGATAATGAGAACTGTGTACTTTGTGAGTTAAATGACTACTACTACTGTCCTGTATATGTTTAGGTCTACACACAATGCTTCATGGTGTCAATAAAGTGATTTTTTCTCTTCCAATAATATTAAAAACATCTGTTCGTGCTCCGCAAATTTTTGCAATTGGTCATGCTCCCAAATCTGTATGTATCTTCTTTCGAGGAGCACATCCTCTCCCGGTTGGAATCAAAAACTAAATCATTTGTAATTCGTTTTTTCAAGCTCCGTTTGCTGTGTACATGATGCAGCTCATTTTAGAACCCAAGGCAACCCAATAATAAGCGCTTTTAAACCTCGTACAACTGTACTACTAGAGGTGTACGTACGGTACATCCCAGAACCCATATTAATTCTAACTACGATCTTCAATTCGATCAGCAGCAATTTCAAGGTTGTTAAGCTACAGAAAAGTTAATATTTATTGCTTTCCCTTTTTCAACAACATTGAACCTGGATATTTATTGGGATCTATATAATATTGGTCACAGACTGGCAGTGCCATTTTTCTCACTGATATCCCTTCATATTGGGAAAATATCATTTCACCAGAAGGAAACTTATCGAAATTTAAATTTAAAGCTACTTACTTAATATGCCAAAATATTTTTTGAAAAAAAAAACTTCATTTCACCTTCTTTTGAGTACATTTAATACATTCATATACTAGTTACATGACATATGTGTCTATGGTGATATTATTACATTGTAAAAAAGTACCAGTAGGAGTGCGAGTGGGCACCAACCAAACTGATTGTCATTTCCTAATACTCACGCACTGCTCCTTACTAACTAACTAACTGACTAAAAGGCTCATGGAGGTAGAATGACTTTCTGACATGAAGATTAAATGAGGACGGGATGACAGGAGGATGAAGAAGGAGACGATTATACTTTTATTATACGGGATTGATAGGAAGATGAGAGGATGATGGAGCAAGTGAGCTAGAAAACAACAAAACGAAGGCAACTAGCACACTGATTCAGGTCCTGGGATGATTCCTGCGTCAACCATTGTGTGCGGCGGGGTGAGTTGTTAAACAGGCATGAAAGAAAGTGTGTACGTAAAGTAGTTTGTCCGTGTACGTGTACTATTGGACGGGCACAACAACACACAAAGACGACTGAATGAGTCAAGGATTATATTATTAGGGTGCTGTGTGTAAATGATGAGAGTCAAATATGAAGTGCATCATTAATCACTGACTCGAGCAATCCGTTTTGAAGGAACCAAAAAGGGCAGTGTCTAATGACAACCGAAAGCTAACTGGACGTCAAAACATTCACAGAATTCAGCTTAGCATAAAATAGGATTTTTCTCTCCATCATCATTTTCGTTCACCCAGTCATAGTAAACGGATTCTGTAATACGTGCGACTTACCCCATTCACTAACTCGCTCATTCATTCATTATAATAGTTAGGCTCATTCCGGCAATTCCAACAACTTGGGATTCATTAGCATGGTGAATTAACCTGTACCGTTTCTGTTTCTATGGGTTCTTATCCTCATTCTATTTTGTAGTTAACTAACTGACTAACTAATACAAACTAAATGCTCTTTAGACTGGACTGTATTGATGATTGTATTAATATTATGCCCATTTGGGATTGTAAAACCAAAAAGCTGAAGAGCATATACTGGGAGGCACAGTAAATAGCATACATCAACACGATATATTTCCCACTCAAATACTAAAATCTATTCATTCACAATTTAGACGCCGCTGATGAATTAGTTGCTCCACGCAGCTGCTACACTAGCTAACTAACTAACGACTACTTTGATAGTCCAGTCGTCAGTTTCATTATCGCGGGATTTTTTAATTACTAAAGATTCCTAATTAGTTCCCCTGTGAACGATGCTTTCCTAACCTTCCTAACTTTGTTTTCCATTCGTTTTTAACGCTCATTTAAAGTTGATATTGTTCGTTGTAGTTCGAGTTGGTTGCTTGCATGGAGTGGTGGAAGTGAGGACGAGGATTGAAAAATGAAAGGAACATTTGCAATTAATTGATTACCCTCACTCTGACTCGTGGTTCAATTATATTGTTACTTTGTATGGGAGTACTAACTGACTACTGAAAGTTGGTTGTAAGACACGGTAATATTATATAGAAGAGGACATGTATTTCGAGCGATTAACATTTATGTTGAAGTGTGTTGTGAATTCATTAGATTGTTTGATTTTTGGATGAGATACGGGAGCCTGTGTACAGATATAGAATGCTAGCATGACTGGACATGATGGGGAGTATGCACGGGGAAAGGGGCAAAAGTAGCAAATATTTGCACTGGTTTCCCCGATCAAACAAATACACGTGATGGGTGAATAAGTAGTGGAAAAAAAGCATCATGGGAACAATTTAGTGAGCACTTTGCCATCATCATGGTCTTTAATAGTCCCCTTTCAGTTCTAACTGTTTGCTATTGATCATAGGATTATCGCTACAACAGGAAACAAAGATGTAAAGCTCATCGTCATTATTGTCTGTGTATATCCAAGTGATCTATTTGTAATCATCTCAAGAGCAATTCATTAAAGTTCATGATCGTCAATGTTTAAAAGCTTATGTCAATATTCCCGGTCTCGTGGCCTATATTCAATCATTTTGTTTGTGCACGACTAATTTTATTGAATGGCTTTGGCAAACATATGCTTTAACAAGCTCATGTCATGAGAATTAGGCGAAAATTTTGACCCATCAAATCAAATGAATTTTTAACAGCTATTTTGGTGTAGCCGTAGAGTCTTGAGGGTTGCATCAAACTGTGCATGACATTTTTAAAATTTTTTTTTTCAAAAATGGTGTAATAATGGTTGTGTCTTGTTGGTCGGAATGAGGAACTAACTAGAGTCCAGTGCATTGCAAGTTGTGTATTGAGTCAGGAAGAAATCAATGCTTTTTGAAATCCATATTGGAGGGTCACCAGTATGTTTATTTTAATTCCTTTTCCGCCAAAGCACATTATTAGTGAGAAAAATCCCCAATTCTGTGTATGCACAAAGTTTCCGTTACGGGTGATTAATAGTCGTGGTGGCTCATTCTAACATGACCAAATTAATGATACCAAATTCGACAAAGTGGGTGAATACTGAATGCGTGTCAATTATCTATGACATTTTTCCATATTTCATACACAATCATGTTGAATGAGCCAAAATACATGCATTAAAAATTACATCAACTTCGACTAAGTGCATTATATGTACTTGTAGCGCATGTTATGGATATAGCCTACTACACAAGTGATAAAATATGAGAATATTTAATCGTTAGCATCGCAAACGTACATTATGTTTTTATGATAATTTCGTAGCTACAGAATATGAATGCGATATGCTAGAATCTTGCAGATTAAAACTTGTATTTTAGAAAAAATTGTGAGCGTTCAAGTGGCCCAAGCTCATAAATTATACTTAAACATCAATAGACGAGCAAATTAATTAAAATTCATTCTTGTAATACATTTTAAATGACAAGTTACGGAAATTAATGATCCTGTTGATGGTTTGAATAAATAAATATTAGTGAAACTATATGCTGTTTTTTGCTCCAAAATAAGCAATTAAATGGATTGCATTGAATAATCACAACATTTGCCCTATAAATCTCTCACCTAATGACAATCAAATCAAAGTGACGTTCCCATACTTGTAACATGGATTCTACAAAATGTTTATGTATCATTCAAGCTCATACTCAAGGAACACATAATTACTCATGTCCATTCTTCAGTATATAATAGATGCAGACGGCATTAATCTTGCTGAAACACTGATTGCATGACGCCCGAACCTTGAGAAAATGAACCAATTTGTAAACGTTATGAGACCAACAACTGTCCGGAAATCAAACTCATATCCCAGGTAAACATTACAAATTTTTTTTATAAAAGATTCACTTTGTTTAATCTATGTATTAAGTTCACTTTTTGCTCAAAAACACACTAAGTTCGTCGACGGGGAGCTCAGTCAGAGTACAAACAGACAAGGCAGTATATCATTCGTCTTTAGGGTTGGGTCCATTTACTCGCAAAAGAAATAATCTGTATGTGTTCTAACTATACATGTGCGTGTACCCATTAGGAAACAAAAAAACTTAGGTCCCGTATTAATAAGAGGCCAAAAAATGCTAACAGTTCGTTTAGGGGCACCCATCAGCACTGCAGCGGGGAGTCTTGTACAATTCTTCACCACTATCTCTGAATGTTAATGCTGATAATTCTCTGAGTTTTATCATCATCTCTTGTTCCAATTAAAAGGCTGTTGAAAAGTTCCAAGGTTTGAGCCACATGTTCAGCTTAAGTTTCCATTTACAAAACTATAGTCATGAAACGGTATACATTTAATCCAGAAATGCATGCACTGTATTAAGCACAAAGATACGGAAGCAGTTTTTCAACTTGTATGTGATGCCGTTTCCAGATTACACTGTGTATAATTGTCTTGTAGTCTCATTTTTACTTTCTCATAATGACAGATCGGCTTCCATGAAAAGATATTGGTTTCTCTTCTGATTACATTGTGAGTGTGACAGACTCTGGAGTATTTATACTTGCTCGATTTGCCATCAAAGGGCTCCGTAGACGTATGTTTGACAGAACTTGCCATTCAAATGCAAATTCAGTCTTTTCACCCACGCAGTGTGGATAGGCACACACAGCACATAAGATCATTATAGAATGAATGGGTGAACTCTTTCAGTTCTCATTTCTTTCTTTCGGCGAAAGGGCTCCCTGATTACAGGGCTCCTTTTGGAACCTTTACACTCCAACTTGTCATATGTGATTACTACTATTATGATTACAAAGATCACTTTATTTTTTTTTCAAGCAAGGTATACCAGCAAAAAAATAAAGGGGAAAGTAACAATATGTTTTTTATGCACATTCTAGTGGTCTGCAAGATGTCTCCAATTTTGGTGCAGCCAGCATGCAGGGAAATACTCGATAAAGTTATAATAATGCCATGCCTAGCCAATGAATGTTGTGACATGTTGGTAGGGTTTTAGTTGGATCTTTATATTAGTTTCAAAAGCTTATTCGTATTCAAGGTAATAATGGGACCATGTTTTCACCCACTTATTCAGGAACTAACTAGGTGGAAGAGACTATGTGGATTGTCATGATAATTACAATTATTAGAAATAATTATCTGTCTACTTTGGCTACTTTGTGCCAACCTAATGTAACCAACGGGTGGACAATGCTAACCTTTTAGCATGTGTCCTCAACGTCCCCCTTATTAGTTAGTGAGTGAGAGGGTACCCTTTGTGCTCTTTCTCATTCAGTGGCAATGAAAATACGATAGCTTGAGGCAAGAAACTGTTGAAAGCTCCTCGTTCAACCCAATATAGAATCCTCTTGTGATTTTTCCCTCTAACTAACCGACTTCCCACATTATACTCTCTTTAAAAGAATTATTCATTCATTTTCCATCTAATTCTAGCTACTAGCTATTTTCTCATGGCAAAATACATGTTCCCTCAAAATTTACTTTCTATTGTATCATCGGGTGAATGTAATCATCATTATGTGATGTAAAAAAATGTAACACATTTTTTTACATCACATTGATAAGCTTTGGGCAGATTTGTATTTGTACAAATAAGATTTATGACAGAGTTTCATCTAGATTGAAAGTTATTTTACGCTACGGTGTCTATTCAAATTCATTGCATCTAGAAATCATTTAAATATGATCTACATCGCCTTATTTATAAAAGGCAGACGTTTATTTTATTTAGAAATCATTATAAAATTTTAGAAAACTGACCTAATTGGCTTACGAATTTACTTTTAAACACTTGATTAAACATTCAGTGGTCCATAATTGCGTATTTTGTTCTTTTTATCCGATATAACCGTTGACGCGTGAAATGATGAACTTCACATTTGCAATACACGAGAAAGGTATTGGATGGGTGAATAAAAGGTTTTCAGCGCTCGTCTGGACGAGCCTTCCACTTCCACATATTATTAGTAGCACTATTATGATCCACCGAAAACATTGAGAGCATAACGAAACAGCACAAACCATGTAAACTATCTTTTATTGCCTGTCAAATGATTGACAATTTCTAGTTTACCAGCTGCATGCTTTGTTTACTGTTTTCTCACGTTACCCTGTTGAAACACAATGTATCATCAACCCTTTAACAAACAACCCCATGCGTACGACAAAATGTTTAGTTGGAGCCAAAATCATTGATACAGCACAAATCTCCAGAATATTACAAATCCAAATTAATGAACTCCACAATCATTGATTAGGCAGCAAAAATTATGTGAAAATCGAATATCCTTCGTTATTGAATTATATCCCCATCAGATACCACGTAACTCCTTTGTATGAGCATAGACTGTGTTTAAGAGCTATGGTAGTATGCTGGTAAGCAGTGCAGGAAAGTTCAACACACAAAATGACATTTCATTCATATTTTAATTTGACTCAAGTGAAGTAGCATTGAGTGCGGAAGGGGTGTCCCTCTTTTAAGAGTTATTTAATCAAAAGAGAATGAGAAACATGGATGACAAGAGTTTGATGGAAAGGGTCACCATTGTGTCAGTCCAGTTTGTGGTACACACTTCTCTCTAGCTTACGAAAGGACTAAAATTTTGGCCAACTATAGTCACTCCACTCCATTTGCATTGATCTGTTGATTTGAATGCCAACTAAATAACTAACTATGTACATATGCATTGTACTATATTTCATCTAATCAAAAACTTGAGCACCAAATGTCATGCATCAGATAGTCTTCTAAACTGTACAGGCTTACCAACTAACTAGACAACGTTGTTGCTATGAAGCATTGTGATATGGTTGTATTCTGATACATTTTATGACCATAAAACATCACTTACTTAGCACTCAAAATAGTTTTTGCATTGAATTTTTACGGGTTCATAAGTGGATGCGATAGCCAGTGTTTTGAGAACTCGAGATCACTGGAGTCGGACGTGTGAAACGCTCTGAATTGGGATGGTGGTGTCAAAACTCATCAGAATGAACATTGGACTTCATCACAAAAGAGTGTCTCGAATAATAGAATTACTCGAACCTACTAATTTATTGTGTAGACGAATGCCGACAGCATAAGTGTGTGCTCTACACTCTATCTACAACTTGCACAATGGCTGGCTGAACACAACATTTTTGTGATGCGTGTGTGTACACAGAGAATTGCATATAAAATTAAATTTTTGATGTTTTATTAGTGTTGTGCGACTTTCTACACATAAAATATATGAAGTTAGTTGCTAAATTGCTGCAAGGTACTACCTTTATTGATTTCCGGTGTCAATTAAATATATTTTTAATCGTATGCATTTAATATATAGATGGGAAAATTCAGTATGGAGGGATTATTGTTAAAATGCATTGAGAATCTCACAGATAAATCGTAGCAATAATATACATGGTTTGTTTTTGCTTTTGGAAATATAAATTCTATGCATATGGTCATAAATAAAGTGAACGGACCCTTAATTTCATGTTGAGCACGAAACCACACATGAAATTCATGGACGGATGCATTACTTTCATAGTTGTAACTTCTACATGTTTAACATCGTTTGACAGTTGCGACGAGTGATATGATCTAGGTGTAATGATAGTTTGATCATGCTTGAAATCATTTATGACTGATGAGCTAATCTTGTCAGTGCTATGTAATGGACATTGCATGAAGAATGAGTTTAAATACTACATTTGTACTTGCAGGACTCATCCATGTGTGCACCGTTTTCCCAGTTGACTTGGTATGGATACAAGGAGCTCGATAATTTGTAAAGAAGTGAACGCTATACTTGATTATAAAAAATGTTTCAAACAGATTTATTCATAGAAAGTTACCAAAAATATGAGCCTAGTATTCAGTAAGCTTTCCAATATACATGCTGTGTCATTCTTGGTTTTCTCCACCATCAAATGACTGTCCACAAAAATACTTTGAACTAAGCACTATTTGGGTGATACAAAATTCAATACAACCAAATAAATTTTAATACTTTACATGCATTAGTCGGAAAAATTGATGATAGAATTTCTTTCTCATTTAGCCCCCAAAGCCAAAACCTAAACCTGTATACTACAATAACTAGTGATTCATAATGATTAATTTAAATTAACTGTCATACGTCAAAATTAACACAACCATAATAGGGAAAACTTAACCTAAAAATATATTGCTAAAGTGTGCGTACATGCATATTACAGCTATCAGCAAAAATTAACAAATTAATTGAACATGTTTTGTACACAAGCAATTATGGATCCTTTCCGTAGCTTAAAAATCACCCACTGATTGCGTGTTAAAAAAAATTCAAGCTGACGTGTCAAATGAAATAGAATGTTTCCATGATATAACATTTAGATATCAGAAATCAAAGTAACACAAGGAAACTCATGTATGACTGAAAAAATGTGTATTTACATGTATCCTGTAGTTGATGGTAACAAAGCGACACAATTCATACAATACGATCTACCAGATGCTTTGACTAGTAAATTACAACATGAAAAACATGTGTGCAAATTACGCTCATGGCTTATACATTGATTGCATGACAACATAATATATAGTACATATGGATTTAGAAAAAGTCCCTGAATGGACATAAATGAGCGTTAATCTAGCTTTGCTTCATTCAGTTTACTTTTTTCAACAGATTTAAAAAAATTCCTAAATAATAACACCTAATTATTTCTAATTGCACTTTCCACCGTACATTTTAGCGCTTGTTGTTTTTATTTTCATTCGGTACGGACCATATACTGGTCACATGGTTAGTAAAAATGAGTGCGTGACTTGAATTAAAGAGCACCCTTTTAGGTGGATTCAAACGGGAGTCATATTATATTATTTGAACGCAATTTAAAATGACCACTCATTGCAATAATTATTGTGACTACCAGTGTTCATTTAATTCTCTCCACTTTGTTGTCTTCTTTCACCACTATCTGCATACTAATGAATGAGCGTCTTTCCTTATACCCTACTCCAACAGTCTGTCATCCTATAAATCACTTAAGGGTCCCACAAGCCCTTTCATTCTTTTGCTTACGAGCCCCTATTTACAACTTAAAAGTGGCATCAACACTTTCACCCCACATGTATTTTACCCAGCATTGTGAGCACGTAAGTTTGTTAGTTAATTGAGACACGATCTAGACAAGAACGAACTAAAAGAACAAAATCATGCTCAAGTGCATTAAATGGCGCTCACATCATTCCAAAGTAATGACTATATATCTAATAGAAATGTTAAAGCCACATTAGTATTCTCAGTTATAAAATGTTATGAAAATCACTTGTATTATAATATAACTATGAAGCAACAAAGTTTCCGAAAAAACGCTTGCAAAAATTTTAAACTCAGACTCATATTTAAGTGCATTATTGACAGTTTGCATTGAGGTTGAGCCGTAGTTCTTCAACGTATTAAAGCATTTATAGACTATTATTTGCTATACAATTTCTCTGTACATTACATCTGCTAACAAAAAGTATAATTACGACCCATTATTTTGAAGGCTCTATGTCCCAAAACCTGTATCATTTTAAGGCTTATTAGTTCCAACCACTAACTATCACGAATACAAATATGTTCCACAAGTTTCATTTGCCAATTCACAATAATTCACATTGCTTGAAGATTGCAAATTACAATTGTCCCATTCCAAAATATTGCGATTTCAATCCACGGCATAAAGTACGTATTGCATGATTACAATGCCATGCACAGAAAACCAAACTGTTTTGAAAACCAAAAATCATTCATGGCTTATTTTCCCGTCTTCCGTTGCAGACATTTTCTGGGCCGTTGCCATTTCGGAATGCGATAAGCAATCTTCGTCAGTAGTCATCAACTCGTCATTATTGCCATTCTCACTTTTACTGGAATCCAACTGTTCTTGTTGCCCTTTCTCCAGAGGAGATCCCATACTAATTTTTGTGTGACTACCAATTTTTCTATTCCTGGACGAAGAGCACGTTCTTAGACACTTGCATCTGTGAAAAGAGGAGCCATTGACATCGGCAGAAGCGGAAACCGGTGTGGCTATGGAACCACTCAATTGATCCTCCCCAGTTTCCTCCTTCTTGTACTTGACTCTGCGGTTTTGGAACCAAATTTTGACCTGCTTCTCACTCAAATTCAAGTACGTAGCAATCTCAATCCTTCGCAGTCTAGACAAATACATATTCATTTGAAATTCTCTTTCCAGTTCTAAAAGTTGGGAGCTTGTGAAGGCCGTTCGCATCCTTTTTGAACTGTTGCTTGCATTACTGCCACTGTCATTTAACTTGACACTGCCATTATTGCTACCCGTGTCTTCATCTTCGTCACTGCAGTTCATAACAGGCGGTGTTGGCGAAGTATCTCTGAGCAACTCATCTTTATCACTTGATACTTCGTCAGAATCCTCCACTTTAGTAATCATGTCCTTTTGGTCACTAAAAGAGTAGCTTCTCTTCTTGCTAAAATGTTTGATGATTCCTGAACCCGCTTTGGATGTGGTCTTTTTCCCTAGTTTATCACTGCCAGAAGATTTCAAGTCGAAAACTTTACTCTCCATGAGCCCTTGGTGTGGAAGGTGGTAATCATTGGCTCTCCGGAGGCCTTCAAATAATGGAGACGAACCCTGAGTCCCTATCACTTCTTGTTGTAACTGATGATGGAATTGGTGAAGTCCAGAAGACATGAGTGGGTTGTACAATGAAGCGCCCATAAATGGACGCAAGTAGGGATGAGCTGAATTGGCCGTAAAAATGGAATGTGGCTGCACTGAATTGGGTAGATACCAGGGATGTGTTTGCTGAGTCGGTTGACTGGACGGAATGTTGTTGTTGGAAATCAACATGGTTGACGCGTGATTGTTATTACCAAAGTGAGGCACATTTGCAGCCGACTCTGCAGAACATGTGAGCAGTTGGTGGATCGGGTTGAAGAAAGCAGAGAATGCTAAAGGATCAGTGTTATTATTTGCACCACTTGGATTTAAACTTGTGTTGTGAGGACCGACACCATTGTTGTGAAAAGTGAGTTGTGTGGGCACTCGAGATGTGGACACTAACAAAGGGTTCTTATTGAGCACTGTGGACTTATTTGATTTATTAGAAGCTGTCGGATCGTGATGAGGAGTAGATCGATTGTTTCCACTTTTGGGTTTCATGATCGAGTCCATATAAAAGGAACGAGACATATTGACTTTTAGTTGTGCGTTTTGGAGCTTTTATGTGAATCTGTGCTGCGGTGTACACGAGGACTGAAATGCTGGTGGTGAGAAAACAACATGATCGTCATGAATGAATCGAAGAGTGGGAGCTTAGGCGTTTATCCACAACAGTACATCAAATGTGTGTTCCAAGTCGATCCTATGCCTAGCAATAAGCTGCTGAGGATGAATAAGTACACCCAACTCAACGGGCCTCTTTTGGGGTAAGTTAGGATTTATGAGCGCACTGTGTAGTGTGTAAACTGGTAGTTAGCTAGTTAAGTCGACTTGTACGAGTGGAGATGTAGAATGCTGTTGTGTAGTGTGAATGAGGCTGATGGTGAATCTATATCTCATCGGTTGGTGGTGGCCACTGGCAATGAACCTTTCACTGAAAGATCCATCCCCTAGCTCCACGGGATTGGCTTGAATGATAGCTGGGATCTGATGGTGAAGCCTTCTTTCCATACCCCCTGCTATTATCTCTGAGATAATCATCGAATTGCATTATCCACTAATCAATGTGCGTATGCATAAACCAGTTGGTTGTATCATTGAGTGTGCATTTTTTATCATTAGTACTTGTGTCGCTCCCTTTTTTGTTGCATTTTTCTCATAGGCACTCTCATCTTCATCAGCTAGTTAGTTAAGCTAGTTTTTAATCAGGACAGCGTTGAGTCGCTGTGTTATGTTGAAGTTATAGCTTTGATTATTCTTTAAACCATTCAAAGCTAGCATTGACAGTTGCATGGTTATTGTCAAAATGCATTACGTTTACAAACTATTTGGTGACACTAGTTTTAAACTTTATGATTGTGCAATATGCTATCGGTGCAATCTACAGATCTGATCTGTATTTATGACATGGGCTGAAGGTAAATATTATTACGTAGTCCGGGTACGTTTAGATAACAACTAGAAGAAGGGTATCTGGCAACTTATTAACATTTGGGTTAGTTATGACATTGGTACCATTGCATAATTGTGTAGAGAGTGTAGAGACTCCTTATTAAACAGGAAAAGGTGAACAATAGACATAGACAGGGGATGTTCAACTTCAATGCTCAGATGCATGCAAGCGGTTTACTGATTTAAAAAGTGACATACAACCCTGCTTACGCTAATTTTTTACCTTAATTACTGGTACCCAAAAATTCAAATCACTGTATTTTAGAGAAAATCATTGTAAATCTCCGATTTTCCCATACTGAGTAGGGTCCTAGAGGGTATAGGATAGTAAAGAACGATATTTTGGAAGCCTCATTGGATGTTAAATAAGATTCCATATCTATTTAGGCCTTGTCTTTCTTTGTACTCTCATTATATCACATAGATGACTGAAAATGTCAGATACGATTATAATTTCATCCATTATTATTGCACATGGAGGGAGACTGTTGCCTAGTGCCTACATTACACTATACAGTGCTTCCGCAGTAGGAGTTGTTGGATCAATTGTTAGATGAGTTGTATTATTTAACTAAAGTTAGCTGCTCATTTTCAGCATCAATCAGGTCAGTTTCAAACAACTCCCTGATGAGAGATCCTTTTTTACCTGATGAAATGAACTGGCTAAGTAAAAACGACTCACCGGTATTGTTATTGTATGCGTGCATGTGCAGTACTGCTGGCTCATATCTATTTATAAAAGACGTAAACACGAGGCAGATGCTTTACTCTCTTTTCAGTGAGCACAAAATAATAAGAATGGAAAAGACTTGCAATGGACAACTCACCCTATTAATGTCAGTGGAACAATGAATGCGAAAAAGATAGCCCTATCATGTGTAACTTGATCTGACTCTATTTTATTTATTATTGGATTATAGTCTAAAGTATAATGTTACCTTTCTCAACCCACTCTCACCAAGTAAACGTAAATACTCTAATGTTCCTCCTGCCTTAAAATTAATAACTACTGTGAATATATACAGTTAAATATCATTTCTATGGCACATGAATAGATTTAAAGTTTGTTAAAAAGACATTGTACAGTACCATGGTCTCTATAATCATAATCTCAATTTTTTATGTATCACTGCATGAAAAGTTGTGGGAACTGGAATTTCAATCCAATATGACGTTGGTTGAACACTACTATATATTGCTAAATCAAAATCGCATTCCTTGACTTTCGATATTATCTATGAGTTTAAAGGATATTTATGGCAAAGAAAAAAATGTATTGCAGCTTGTAAGTAAAAACATTCACCCGATGATATTTCTTCAAAAAATTGTCCTAGCTCATATGGAAAAAACGTTATTTTCATATATGTTTCAACCGGTGCTACACGCTGTAATCATAACTAGGACAAGCAAGCCAGTGCTCGGAAGCGAACTTGAGTCTACTCAAATTAGACGAAGAGCACTCCGAATTGCACTATGTATGCTAAACCGAATTTTGCAGGTTTTTAACATTGTAACAAAATTATTATATACACATTCTGTTTTATCTGCTAGAATATCGGAAGTACACGTAGGATAGGAAGTAAAGGATTGGTAAAAAGCGGCAAATGGGAACTATGGGAAGAGATAAGTGATTGTCGGCAAGCGTGGCGTTTGTTGAACAAAGCAAAAAGTAGTAGTAGTAAGTAGAAGAAAACAGTAGTCTCTCAAAATTGGTGAACACTACTTACCATGGAACTTCACAACAAGTGAGCATAAATGGCTCGCAACGAGAGAAAAATCAAAATCTTTTCATTTCAATGCAGAGGAGATTGTGAGAGGAGTAGTTCTTTCAGGGTAAAGAGTAATTAAATGTTAGATATTAGCCACTAATTAATTTATATCTACGATGACGATAAGAAGGGAAAAAGGAAATTAAATTGTGCCCTAAATCCAATTTCTAGGTTTGACGTGACCTGAAAGTTTATTTATACTGTCGTCTAATGTACATTTGAACCTAATTTCACCGTTTTTATTCTTTTATGGTGCTAACTTGTGTTTAGCTTCAGCATATTGATGTGCATAGTTGTGCAGGCAGACTGCACTGCACACCTGAATATATGCATTGTTTGTTGCATGTGTCGCAAAGTTTTTGGTGGTCCAATTATTTTTACATTCAGTTTTCGGATTTGCCAGTCAGTGTGCATTTGTAAATTACCCCCTTCATATAGCTTTCGTGACAACACTGTTCAAGTATTGTTTAAAACCATTGCGTGTTATCGTCATGAACTCTGTTGAGTGTTTAAATCCAACTGGTAATTCAAAGGTGTTGAATAATTCAGTAAATTCAGGAAGTTGAGCCGAACAAATTATGTGTCCGTTGCAGGCAACATGAATCAATTATATAATTACTTCTAAATTTGGAATCTACCAACTAACTGTAGCAAACAACGTTGTTTCATTTCAGATTTAATCTGACCGACGAGTCGCACTAGTTAAATGTTTGGATAATTTTCTCATTGTCGGATTTTGGTTGATTTCCGCCGGCTTAACATAACAAGGTTTTAATACATTAAATGATGATTTAAACAGTTATTGTCCACATTACATTTTTGAACTGGAATTTTCCATAGGTCCAGGACGATCATATTGTTACGACACAAAGATGAGAAAAATCTTGGAACCCATAACACTTGTGTATTCCCATAGAATAAGCTAAATTGTTTTACGTAATAAAACCTTCGGAACATAATCGGGTATGAAATAAATTCTTTTGTTTAAAAAAAATATACAAATATTGCGGCTTGGCATTATGGCAACCCAACTTCAAAGCCACTCTAGCCCTGTAGACTCTAATTTGCGTTTACCATTTAATGTTACTACCGTTAAACATTTCTTAATTCCCAGCTCCTATATAGTCATTGCTGAATGGGCATACAAATCGCGCTCCAAACCAAGTCCTCACTATGTATGCTCTTCAGCTTATTGTCTCTTTTTTTCATTGTCTCGTGAAAAGGATGACACTTTGGGATGTCAACACACTTGGTTGCTGCAGCCGTATTGTGAAAATCTCTATGAATGGTTCCATGTTCAATATGGGAGAGGATCACTCATTCTACAGTCGTGTTGCTCTTCACACGATACACTGGAGTGATACGGACACGATCGACTGTTTCATCGGCTCGGGCTCATCCTTTTCATAGTTCAATTAGATAGACCGTGACAACAAATTTGCCGTGTCATTTCTATCTCTTTTCCGACTGATTGTAATGAATGAATGAAAAGAGAGTGACTGGGAGCCAAAAGCTATGGCTCACATAGAAAGGGAACTTGAATCATCGTATTGTGTGAACTGAAGTCTTTTTATTTGCAGGCAAATGTGCACCCATTATGCTCCGCTTACATTTTATGCCTTTTATAACAGTACAGCTGGTTTAATATTAATGTTTTCGTGATGTATTTCTCAATACACCAGAGAAGCTGGGTTGGGTCTTAAAGTCATCAATTTTGGATTCGAAATCGATGACATGTATATTTAATATACATAGATAATAGATGAACTCCCCGTAGTCTACAAGTCTCCCATATGTGCGTCAAGAATTGCATTTGCATTATTGGAGATTTGTTAGCAGATTTCATTTGGTAGTTGTGTATTGTTAGCTCATAACTATTGGTAAGACAACTAACTAAAACTAACTAACCATTGTACTCATATGTCAGTTTCACCTGACTCTCTTCGCTCGCTCTCTTCCATGATGTGATCAACCTAATATTTATTTATTAATTGGTTTAATAGTTGCCGTGAGGTACGGTCTAAAACAAGGATGCAGAAAATGTTTCTGGAAGGGAAATGGATGGAGAGTATAGAAATGAAAGCGCTGCCATCAATTACCTGGCATGCATGTGCCGTTGTGTCCTACTCCCTCCTGGACTGAATTCATCTAAAATTGTGTAGTGGTTGTTTCTTACTTCACAGAGTAACTACCGTAGACTGTACACTGTTGAAATATGAGTGTGTAATTTACTACCTGTGGGAAGCTTATTTGTAAACAAACTAATGTAAGCATAAAAATAAACAGATATATGTTAGTGCTTATCTGTACTCTGAATACTGGACACAATTTTTTTCTGTTGAATTTGTGTGTATTTAATGAGTATACTAAATTTTAGTGATCTGAGGGAGACATTTTATTATTGTTTGAGACAATCTATGATTCACGTAATTACATTCATATTCTGATAGGAGAAAAACCGTACAAATCGTACCCATTATTAGGTTGGTTAATTTATACAGTTACTTTTAGAGTATACCTTACGTTAAGGATTATGTATTATGCGTGTCTTTCTCTTCAGCATTACTTTTCATTATACATACATTTATTTCAACTTGATAAAAACAAAGACTTTAAGTAACAGTTTAGCAGTATAGCCTTTTTTGACCATTTTGATTGTATCACTATGTGGTATCTCATAGTCATGTGTTATTAGTTGGTATATGGAACCATTTCTTGCAACACCTTTTTTACACATTATGCACACTATAGACGGTTGAATATGTCTTTAACAAACAGTAATATTACTTTAGTGTTCATTATATTTATTATTATGATTACATTTGACATTTATACAAGAATTCAACAACAGCAGTACGAATCAAAATATTCAATCCATATGCATAATATAGGATCTATATAATATGTTAATATTTACACGGACCCTTTTCACTCACAAAGATTAGTTAGTGGACTTTATATGTGTGCATCATACAGTAGTAATAGTAGTCTTACTTAGCAAATCAATGCTCTATCAACATTAATCCAACATCAGTTTATCCACCCATATTGTTTGTTACTAGTTGAATATCAACAACAAAATAATGTGTCATGTAGCCTTTAATATTTGCACGTTAACATTTAAAATACCTTTTCACTGACTATATGAAACGAACCGACTCATTTTCACCTACACACAAAAGTGCATGTCCGCTTTTTAAGTTTTCAGTTCCTATCTTTTGACCCTCAATCTCATTCCCATATAGTACACTATTTGTCTGACAGTCACAATGCGATACGAGTTGTGGACACACATGACTTGCGAGCGGCCTGGGCGCCCCTGGCCTCAATGCTTTTTAGTTAGTTTGCACAACCAACAGGATCAAAAAATCTTAATGCCGTCAAACAAGGTTTACGTTTAGAAAAAAAAAGGTCACTGGGAAGTAGGAAAGTTGCTGGCGAAATGTTCCTTATAACAAAAATCAGTTCTTTTGCACTTTATTTAAAATTTCCGAATGCAAGATATATATATGCCATTTGAGATTCCCAGCAGTATAATGTGTGTCGATTTAAATAAAGTTGTCAAAATGCTTTTCTCTTAAATTTTCCGTTGCATCTAAATCTGATGTCCATGTTTCTGCATGTGTATGTTTTTTTTGATTGAACGGAAAGGAAGGAATTCAGATCATGGGTTGCACGGAATGAGGTACATAAAATCAAGCAAATAGATGCAAAATGCACATACACAACAAAAACTAACTAAAACAAAAAAAAAGGTGACACAAAATGTTGACAGTTGGAAACTATTTATTTTATTTGAGTTTCGCTTCACACGAAAATTGTAACGAGAAAAAATTAGATGGATTCATATACATATAGGCTATATTATATAACGTGTGTGTAAAAGTTATATTATCATTACTATTATTATACGAATAGGAGAGCTTCCAGCTATCCAGCTATAATTTCCCTCCAGTAGTGATTTACAGCATGAATTCTTTAATTTTACAGCATGTAAGGTATTCAATCGATTCGAGAAAAATGAAAATACGAACAAAATAATCAGTAAAAAAATGTTCACAATACTTTTGGGCTCTTCTGCACATGTGCGTTTCTCCTTTTCCATTTCATGGACATTTTATAACATTTATTATACAAATTAAGTTTAGAAATTCGGATGCAAGTTTTCTAGGAAGTGACTATAAAAAACAATACTAGAGTATAAAAGTAAGCAAAGTCTAAAAAAATGTCAACTAATATACATTTTTTGTAAAGGAACAAAAAGTAGAGAATGTACATACAGTACATTCTGCAACAAACAAGAGCGGTAGGAGGTGGGTTTTTGACTATACAAATAAAGCAAGGTTTCTACGAACTAAACATTTTGGTTTATAAGTCATACTCAATAACTACATTATTTTTCTTTGCAGTTTTCTCAAATCTTGTGTAAGTTAAATTAAAAACTGCTTGTGATGAATAATCCAATAAATATTCACTGACGCTTTCCAAACTATAAATGCGTTTGCCGTAGGAAAAATCAAAGTGTCTGCTGAATTCCCATCCATCATCTGTGATGCGAATTCATTCAAGCTCATTCAATGTAATCGTACTTGCTTTGACTATAACATATAGATAAATGCACCATTTTAAAATAATATCAATAAGGTGAAATCAGAAATGTTGTGACAACAGTGTGAGAGAAATCATTTATACAAAAAATCAGCTGTCTTCAGTTTTCGCTGCCGTATTGTCACAAATGAGCAGCATACGAGTTTAAAATGTAATGACAACAGAAGCTTCTTATCTGCACGTCCAATAAAGTGTAGTTAGTGCACTGGACTTTCAATTGAAGCACAGTGCAACAGTCGGATACAACAAATGTGAAAAGTCTCAACCAACAATACAACTCTTAAATGGTGAACAGAACTAAATAATTTCATAGACTGAGAGAGTGAGCGAAAAATAGGATTTTCCTTGATGCCATCAGTATACAATCTTTTTTTGCCAGTCCATCAAATTTAGTGTTGTATAGAACCCTATCAATATAGGATTCATGATAAAAATCTCAAAAATGGTCACAGATTTTAGGTTACAAAACAGTCAAAATTCTAAACGAGTTTGTCAGAAAAATGAAAAAGTTGAATGTTTACATCTTCTTACAAAACCAGATGGCAACTTTACATACAAAACTTAAATTAGTCATACCTGCCATCTCAAACAATTATAGTCTTTCAATCTGCATATCTTGTGGCAATGTATACTGCAAAAGTACAAGCGGAAAAAAATTACAGCAACAAAAATTCGGTCATACGTAGCACTGTATGTTCACGTTACGGTTACATATGTGAAGAATCCCTAGCAACTGAACAAGAATACAGTACCAAAGCTTTGCATTGTAAGTTAGTTTATGGAACATAATCATTTTTAAAAAACTTTAACTAATTTTAAGTCCAAGACTAGAAGTTTTCCAGCATCCAATTAATTATATTTCGGGACAATATTATAGACGCTGCTACAAAGGGATTTTTCCAGACTTTTTCCCTACATTAGAAGTACAAACAAATTTTAAAAATGGCATATCAGTAGTCAAACGTTAGAATAAAGTTATCAATACAAGATCCGAATGAGACCAGACTCCTCTCTTCTCCTTTCTCATCATTTTTAGAAAAGCGATGGCACATTACAAGACTGCATTATTGTCAATATGAACAAAAACTTCGTTTATGAAAAGAGAAGACTAAAAATCCACTTCAATTCCTATCTTGACATCTGCATGTCATGGTCGATGTTGCATACCAATTTCTAAAGCTCGCATACAATGAAGCATGTTACAAACATGTAAACATAAAATTGTTTTTATAAGCCATCTTCAACCTGTAGTCATTCACATTACGACAAACTGACTTTTCTCGTAAAGGTCCTCTGATATGTTACACGATAAACAACTAAAACCATATAGTGTCTATAAACCCAATTAAAATGTTTTCACTATTCCCTGCACTTTCTTTTTTACAAATTAACTCGTCATTTAAATTCACTGTTCGAGAACAGTTACACGTAACAGAGGTGAGACTCCAAAGGTTCCAAGGGACTAATAGCAAAATAATGGATGAAACCAAGTAAATATGGTGCTTCGGCTAGAATTAGTTCCTCTTAACTTTTGACTCAAATACTAATTCATTTCCTCTCTGTCAAAACTCATTACCTACAGTGGGATTCCCATCATAGACATTATTATCACTTAAAGATTAAACAAAGAATCCTAACAGGTAAGTCCTAACAGGAACATATGGCAATACAATATAAATAACAACAAAAGTTAACAACTGGCTAACTTTAGTTAGTATCATCTCCAAAATACACAAGTACCAACACGAGTTCTACTATGTACGTTAGTTAGTCACATTCGAATCATTACTAGAGTTAAATCACGTTAGTCTGTACAACCTAATCCATAGTAGTTAATAACCAACAGTTATGGTACAAGTATAGGTTAGGTATCAATATGGCTATGGCGAATGCCCATGACTTGATTGGTTTCCTTAACATGAGAATCAAACAAAAGAAAAGAAAAACTGGCACGCTTTTAGAGGTCTACAATGCAAAAGCATGCTAACTAAATATGGCTCCCCTGTCTACCGTAACTACAACTATACAAAGAAATAATACTAATATCGCCATTGTTATTATTACTACATGAGAGACGTTGTTCAGTATCTATGGAATTGCAATTAAGTTTAGTTAGTTGCAGTTAGTCATTTTTTGTGATCATGGTAACAATATGCAAACTAAAGATACTAGTGGCATGGTTTCAACTTGCTTGTCGTTAACATCTATAATTTACTACCTGCTATGTTTTTTGAAGCATGTCAGTTCTCAGTTGCCTTGCTGCGATCCTGCTATGACTGACTGTAAACTGAGTTTCCTACCCTTCGCGTGGAATCATCAATCAGTGATCGAAATCAAGTGAAGTCTATAAAATTTGAATTAGGAATGAATTCCTGCGCACTGCAGCCCCCTCAAATATCAAAACCGTAAACATCGGTGCAAAAATACACGGCAGGCAGTTTTGTGACCCAAGGTGCTCGCAGCCATGCCGACATGGTGAATGTAGTAATAAGTCCTTCTGTCAAACCATGGACCACAAACAAATGAAATATATACTTTATACGTACGTACAAGTGCTGCGCGAATAGCAACACAAAAAAAACTGTCTTCTCGTTCTAGTCATTCGAGTCTTATTGCAATCTTGTCTTGCATACTTATCATTACTACGGGACAAAAGGTACTAATACTGACTACAAAACATGCGGATATCTTCCCTTTCTTTTGCAGCTCTCTAAGTACACAGCGCTTTCCGCTGTAGCCCAAGACCATCCTATCAATGAGGAGCTACCAGGTAACGACACTTAATGCTTATCCAAGTTTTCACAAGTTATTTCATATCTTGCTCGTCTTTTACTAACTAATATGAAGATTCCTCTATTTCGAACCTTGATACGCAAAATTTTCTTTGGTCAACTGTTTGAGAGGATATATGATGGCGTACAGTTAGCTCCCTTCGCTAGATTATGGTTAATATACACGATTCTTCTGGCAGCTAAATATTTTCTATGAATAATGAGTATTTTTTCTTTCCTCCGTGAGTTTTTTCTAATGATAAACTACACCTCAGCCATTCGCACGGGTCAAGAAGGTTCTGAAGTCTCCATTCCACGTTCTGCCATTGACAAAAGTCCAGCAAATTCTCTTTCTAGAATCATCCTAGCCTGCAAGTGAATAAAAGATTTCAGAAGTTTTAAGAGGAGCCAAAAGCGTAAAATATGGTACTTAAAGAAAATTGATAGATACGCACACAGTATTCCTAAAAATGCGTGGAATATCAAAATTTCACGTGACAAAACATTACAACAGTAGATAACAAAACAGCAAGAGTTTTGGTCAAAATAGTACGCAAAAAACTTGTTTCTACGGAAAACACTAAAAACGTGATGCGCTTAACGCGCATTCAGACCGATGGTTTTGTTCGAACCGAGAACTACGACGCGACAAGGCTCCGT
>Ga0210040_10000434_pt1 | contig 70626 bp, 58 predicted proteins | sample CryGeyCG12114_NA_FD_185462 | JGI IMG/M metagenome (GOLD analysis project Ga0210040, IMG submission 185462) | Groundwater microbial communities from aquifer - Crystal Geyser CG19_WC_8/21/14_NA (SPAdes) (version 2) | ecosystem: Environmental > Aquatic > Deep subsurface > Groundwater | place: USA...
GTTGACTCTGCGAATGCAGGCCCTGAGGAGCACCAACTTCCGACCTCTTGGATACGGAGGCTCGATGTACTTGTCCTAAGCCGCGGGACGTGACTCGGAGTAGCCATGCTTGATTGTACATTGCAGACTGAACGTGGCCGTGGCCGTGGCCCATGCGTCGTTGTCGAGAGTGATTCGCCCGGCACCGAGACCGAAGTCATACCTAGTGAAGCAGCGCGCGAGCAATGCCACTTCTTCATCTTCATATCTACCGGTCGCAGCCTGTCTGGCCTGATTGACGCGTTAGGTCACCGAGGTTCAGGGCCCGTCGCGACGTACCGTACAGTATCGAGCGAGTCACGCTTTAGTGCACTGCAAGGCAGGCGACGGAGAGGCAAAACGCAACGACTGAATCACGGCCCTGCCTGCTCGTGCTGAAACTGTAATAGCTAAGCTGCCCAAAGGCCTCCAGTTCACTTTGCCTCACTGTCCTTCACTACTGCATTCTGTCCCTCCATCCAATCGATTCATCCAGTCATTCATGCTCTGGCGCACCACACCACTTCACTCCACACTGCCTGGAACACACAACGCATCTCATCTCTCAAGTACAGTACACTACGTCCGACCACCGAAAAAGTAACCTCTCACCAATTAGCGTCTAACACTTCGAGATCCTGGCAATCGAATCGGACCGAATGGGCAGTACATTATGCATACAATTCGCTACACCTGAGCACATTGTCAGTCCATGGACGGATTCGGCGACGACTAGACTGGTTCGCCACGGGTAGTGCTAGATCTGGGAGCGGCTAGGTCTCTAGGAAGTGAGGTGGCGGTGGCAGAGCACGAGGGTGGAGGAGAAGGTCTTGTTTCACTGGCGTGAGGTGGGATCCGGGCTAGAGATTGAGTGGTGCGGCACAGTCGCGAAGCATGGAATGTGCGGTATGGTGGGACGGTAGAACTGGCTTGTGCTATTGCGTTTGTGGAGTGGCTTGATGGATGATGGGAGTAATATTGGGTACCCAGCTCAGCTCGCGCTTGCAGATGACAGACTGCTTTTCTTTTCCGTCCCTGTCTTACACGCGTTTGTCCTTGCATAGTCACGGACAAGCGTCGTGGAGGCCGTGCGTCCATGTGTTGTAGTCTCAAGCAGCTACTCGACACCAAATATCTCCTTCACCCTTGCAATCTTTTTCTCCTCCATCAATTTCCCAACCCCAGCCGTCTCAGGTACGTACAAATTTCCCGTATACTCCTCATGTCTGTCGAAGGGACACTCGCTGCTGCTCGCGTCTCGCTCGAGGACGTAGTGGCAGAGATGAAGCGACATGTGGTGTGCGAACTTGACGTGACCGGATTGTGTGAGGCTGAACTCGACATTATCCTGCCCGTCACCGGAGGAAGGAAGGAAGTCTGAATCGTTCAGCCATCCGTCAGTGTCGATGACGAAGGTATGTTTGTCGCCAATGTGCCATTTCAGCTCATTGAGGACTTTCGATGTGGCGTGCTGGAGTATCGACTTCAGTTGGCGGCTTTGTGGGTGGAGTAGTACAGTAGGGATTGGTTGGAGCACGAGGAAGATGGGTATGCTTGATGGTGAGGAGTTGTAGAGGTATGATTCATCGATCTCATCTTGAAGAGCGATCTGTTCGAATGACTGTCTCTTGACCATGGAGGCAGGGGAGTAGGCGGTGCGTCTGACGGTTTGGATGAAGCTTGAGTATGTGCGTGCGAAGTCATCTTTGAATTGTGTGACATGATGCTTGATCGCAGAGTTTGTGGCGAGGAATGCTTCTACGTCTGCCAGACCGAGCATGAGGACTAACGCTGCGGGTACAGCTTTGCTGGATCCGAATGGCCAGAGTCGGTCATACAAGGGCGTGCCTGGGGCTCCAGCACGGAAGAAGATCTCCTGTGCTGAGGCGACCGTGATAGATGCAGGTGTCTGGTAACCTTGACACTGACGGGTCATGCATGTAGATGGTGGGACTGGAAGTAAGGATAGGCTTGTACTGGTGAAGTAGCCGTCAACAAGTTGAGGCCAGTATGCTGGTCCTGAGCAGTATTGTTCTTTGGAATTGTTCTGTGGACAGTATCCAGTGAGCATTGAAGCAGGTGCGACAATCTCAACGAGCTTGCGTGTTGTGCTTCCCTCGTTTATTCTGAATGGAGGAGGAGTAACGCTATCAATGTTGTCGGTCTTGCTGCGCGTTTGTAATGGTTGGCCTATGTTTGTGGTCTGAGGGAGCAGAAAACCGCCACTGTCCATGAGAATGCCACTAACTTGCACAATACCAGCTTCCTTGCTGACCGGAAGTGTCACGAGGATACGATGATGGCTGTTTAGATCAAGGCCTGCGGCAAGTATGTCCACCCCTGAGGCACGCTTGTGGAGGGTGGATCGTGTGCCATTGAGAGTGACGAAGAGGTCAACAGGCCCCACACGTTCAGATTTCCTCTGCGCAGGCGTCAACACCAGCATGGACTCGCCAGAGTCGTGAGTCTTGTGCTCAGTAGATTGGCTACCATACGGTGTATTCGAGAGGATAAGCCTAACAGCTGTGGCGTTTGACACCGTGAAATCGAGGCTTGACCCTGCATTCGCGTTAGAAGCAAAATTCGGCATTCAGAAGCGACTCCGTTACCTCCAAAGCTTGCTTCCATCCATTGCTGGTTCAGAGCTGACAGCCAGCGGCCGTTGTACTATGACATATCAACGAGTGAAGGTTGTGATGAGCGGGTCCAATCAACTAACCCGTATCTTGTCATCATGAGCACTTACGAATGTGCCAAATAATGTAGAAGAGCTTTCCAGATGCCAAGTGACATATGCGATTGAGGCGAACAAGCCCACGCATAGGAAACCGATCAAGGCAAAGGCGCCCGCGCACACGCCTAGGCTGAAAACAACGACTTTCACAGAGTTTCGCATGATGGTGAGAAGAAGATTTGACTAGCAAACTTGAAGGCTAGAAATGATGTAGTAGGTGATTGGAAGGAAGGCTTGTTACCTGAAGATCACGTCGATTTGATGTAGTGCTGGTGGGCACCCAATGACTGCCACGCGCCTTCCTGCTCCCCTGGTATGTTTTTTTGATGCCACGTTAGACATGAAAAATGGCCCAAGATTGTGCACGAATTGACGTGTGTCCGTTGTGTGAGCTATTTACTGACTTTATCAGTAGCTGCGGCCTGCCGTACCTCCTCCATGTGTTTCTCCTCTGTGGTCCATCCTTTCTGCTCCTCAGCATCGTATCTATCGCCATTTCCCGTTGCCATTTTGTCACCAGGAGCGAAAGTGCCAGGCTTCGCGAAGATCCAGTCTATCTCCTCCAAAGCCTTGCCACCGGTCTCCGGACACAGGAAGTAGACGAACACAACGGCCACCAGATTGCCCACGAGTACGAAAATCCTGCGACATAGTTAGCTTGAGATCTAAGGGCGAGATAGCTGGAACACCAAAGGGCGAATTATGGGTTTGGCCGTGCGAGATCGCAAGGACTCACCAGAACCTCCATTTGATATTCTCCAGACCAATGGGCAATATCATCACAAACAAGAACGTGGACAGCCACTCTCCAAACGCTGTAATCGAGCCGCCGATGTGTCGGTACTCCAGAGGCGGGATCTCGCTGCAATAAAGCCAAACACACCCTTGGAAGGCCCAGCCCATGACGAAGAGAAAGATCCAGATGATGGCTATGCTAGCCCATCGCATGGAAGTTGTCGGGTTAGTCGCTTGTAGGACAAGGAAAATGAGCATTAGCGTTGACATAACGATGGCTCCCCAGAGCAGAATGGTACGGCGACCCATCCGCTCGACTGTGAAGTAAAGTGGTACGCATCCGGCGGCGAAGATGATGTTCTGCACACCTGCGAGCAGGCTGACTAACGATGGTGAAGCACCCGCCTGTGATAGGGTGACGGTAGAGTAGTAGGCCAGCATGGACTGTACAAGTTAGTAACCAAGGAAACGATAAACTTGGTGTTGAGCGAGGACGCGGTTAGAGGACGCCTGGGTGACTGAGACGAGACGCATGGTACAATGCGTCTCACTACCAGTTGTTTGATAGGGACTCATTGCACAGTCAACCATTGCGGTTCCGGAGGAAAGAGAAACTTACAGATCCAGTCCACTCTCTGATGAACGGCAGCCAGAAGCATATGCACAATCGTCGCACAATCCGTAGCGGTGTTTTGTCGGTTATACCAGATGTAAGGAACTGAGTCCACTTCAAGCTGCTCTTCGCTTCCAGTTCCGCCTCCATGGCAATGAAAATTTCTCGCCTTGTCTGCTGGATCTTCGGATGTTCGAGAGGCAAATCTGTCAGTCTGCAGAGTGCATCGTCGCCCAGCTCCGGCCTGCCCTTAGCATAATACCATCGGGGAGTGTCAGGAAGAAACCACATGCATCCGCCAGACGTAAGCGCGAAGACGCATTGGAATGCAATTGGAACACGCCAGGAGAACTGGGTATCGTATTGGACGAAGCCGTAGTCAATCTGATTCGGGGTTAGCTGGATTACCGTTGGTGATATGTCATGGTCCTTAGCTTACCCAGTATGCTAGCGGTACGCCTGAGATTAAGAGGATGGCATTGAAAGCATTCGCTGGACCTCGATCTCCGATTTCCATACCTGTTTCGGAAAGGTAGATTGGGACTGCAGAGGAGATGCAGCCTATAGCGAAGCCCTATATGCAGGTTAGAAACCTGCTCCGCGTGAATTGAGAAGAGGATAGGCACGCTCATACTGTGAAGACGCGTCCGGCGATTAATTGGCCAACGCTCCAGCTTGTAGCTTGGATGACTGATCCAATGACAGCAGCAAAGTTGCCAAGCAGAATGGTACCACGTCGTCCAAGCCGGAACGTGAATGGGGAGACTGCCAGCGTTGTAACACAAGCAGCAAGACTATATGAGCTTGATATCAATGCGATCGTCCACTCGCCCGTGGGGTTACCAATGGCATTGAGGAACGGTTTGTGCAGAAGCACACCACCAAGCACACCAGCATCATATCCGTACATCATGAAGGCTAAACCACAGATGAACTTCATGAGCCGGTAGAGGCTGCGACCTCTGAGATTGATTAAGGCACCCATGGTTGCTGGGGTTGGTAGCAGCGATATGTGTTCTCAAATGGTGTACGATTTGGTCCCTCACAGTCTACAGAATTGCGAACCAAACAGCCTTTTATGAGTGTCGTCCTTGGAGCATACGGGCAATGGCCGGCGTAAAAACGCGTTCACCGAGGTAAACCATTTCCGCGATTTGAGGCAATCATGGCACGGTTCTCGAGACGTAGGTACGTAGCGTCAGAAGCTCGGGAGCTCGGAAGTCGTGGTTGGTTAGAAGGAGGCTTAACAGGGGCTCCTGCCCGAGGTGGAGGGAGCATTGCGACATGATCAACGCGAACCAGACCTCTTTGATCAGTTGGTAGTCGAAACCACGTGGTGAGGAGAATTGATGGCAGGACGTTTGAGGGGCGGAGTACAAGTACATGACAAGAAGGTTTCGAGTCAGAAAAGTCCTGGACCTTGGGGTGTCTCCGCACAGGAAAGGATCCTTTTCCCACGAATTTCCAGCGCGTTCAATACGTGAGAGGGCTTGAAGACAACGACACTAAAGCAAAGTATTCTCGAGTCTTCAGATATCAAACAAGGTCAAGTATGGGTTATGACGGAATGCATGCGCTTTTCGTGCATTCAATGTGTGTCTGAGCTAGTAAAGATCGGCTATCATACATGAATCGCTTATGAGAATAGGTCGTAACATTATACATAAGTCTAGATTGACAGTGTAGCACCTATAGCTCCCAATCGAAGACTGACTTCTCCATGTCATCAACAAGAGGCGCCAGAGCTTCCTTCAGCTCCTCGACGGTCATAGAGTCGTCGGCAATAATTGGTGTAGCTCCTGGCTCCTTGGGTGGGACAAGAACATTTGGAATGACATGAACGACGCCGTCAGCAGCAATTCCATCGCTGACTGCGACGCGTGTGAAGCCATTGATCTTGATTGTGATGAGTCGGCCATATCGAGCAATGTCGACACTCAAGTGCTTGTCTTCCAGTCCGGTAGGAAGCTCAATGTGGTAGACACCCTTAGGAATTCGATGATCCGGGAATGATGCAGCTTCCTCGGTCCTGTAGATAGCATCGGAGTATAGGGTAATGTCATCGGCAGCGTGGTAGAGGACCAGAGCCTTGAGGTACTTCAAGCCATGTTGGCTGAACAAGAAGGCGTTGATTCTCGGGCCTAGTCTCTGGAAAGCGAAGTTTGAGGGAGCAAATAGAGTGCCTCCGTTGTGCTTGGAGGTATCATTGAAGGCGTCAAAAAGGCCGGTCTTGTACAAAGCGAGCTCGAGAGTGCTGAACTCGCCTGGGAAGGAGGTGATGATGTCGACAGCCTTGGGTGGTGGCAGGAGGATAGAATCAATACCGTGAATGACACCGTTGGTTCCGAAGATATTAATGGCAACAATTCGAGCATAGAAGTTGACAGTAAGGCCCTTGAAACCGATCTGTGTAGATACTCTCTGCGGGACGTCCTTGATGAATTCAGCATCAAGCGCGGTCGGGATAGTACGTGTCACCAGGACTCTGCCGGCAGGATAGAATTCTGGAGAGACATGGTATGTCAAGATCTTCTTCAGCTGCTCCTTGGATGGCTTGGGGGCATGCTTCGGGATTTTCTCGAAGGCGGAGTCGGTGGGAGCGAAGACAGTGTAGTTGGCTTTGGTGCCGTTGAGCATCTCCACCAGATCTGGGTAATCGTCGAGCAGCTTGGCAAGCTTGGTTGTGTATTTGCTCTTTGAGATCAGCTCGTAGACGGTCTGGTTAGGTGGGCCATGGCCGTGGTGGGGCGGGTGATGCGGCCGGTGATGGTCTGGCGGGCCGTGATGTGGCGGGTTCTCGACAAGGTCTTCGTCCTCCTCAGTGTTGGCGAGCCAGTCCTCTCCGGCAAAAGCAGTCTGGAAGGACTCATCATACTTGATTGCAGTCTCATAGGCAGCGTCGACAGCGTTGTCGAACTTGTGTTTAGCGCAGCCGGCTATTTTCTGAACTCTTTCTTCAGCATCGGTCCATAGATCTCCAGCGTCAGTCCAGAGCTGCTCTCGGCTTGGGAGGTCGTCCCAAATCGATGCAGGCTTGTTGTCTTGCAATTGCAAAGACTGAGCAGTTTCGGCGTCAGGGATAACGAGGGCAGAGGCAAGAGCTACCAAGGGCAGCAGTGAGAGCGACTTCATGACTGTCAATAATCAAATCAATTAGCAACAGAACAGGCGAAGTAGATAAAACAGCAGACAACAGGCAGAACCATTTAATAGAAGACGGTCTCACGTATGCCCCCCACAGCCGCGTACGATGGATGGCCTGGCAGTTCGGACGTCGCAAGTGATGATGCCGTTGAGCATGCTGATGACGCCGTTACTGACCAATCCACAAAAGAGGCAGATAAGAGGTGGGGAGCTCCTGCATCACCTGGAGCTACTAATTAATGCTTGCCTGGAGTCGGGGCCAACAGCTCGGAAGCTTGTTCCCCCGAAGGACCTTGCCTTGTAATTACGCGTGGCAACCTCGTTGCTTCCTCCGGAGGCACGACAATGCTATTGCCGGCGTCGTGCTTGTAGTGTCATGTCTGGCAGTCTGAGAACTTCCTGAACATTGTTAAGTGATTGCTGTGCGTTCAAGAGGCTCATTGTGGGAAGTCGCCGAGTCGGTCAGTGCTCAGATCAGCTTCATGGCGATGACTTGCAGCTCGTTATCGCTGGCCTGTAGCAACGCCACGCAAGAGACAGAGCTTGCATGCGACCATAGAAGCTGGGTGTTGGAAACTTGACGGGAAGGGACGCCATGGTACGAACTGCAATGGCGTAATGTGGATGAAAGAATGGAGAAGAATGCACTGCACACCTAACAGTGCCAGGTGATAACTGTTCCTCAATGTTGGAGGCAGTTGCGAGGAGATTATGATGCACCCGACTATTTTCCACTTCACACGGCAAGGTAGCCTGCCTGCAACCTCCACGTGGTCGCACCTGCAGACGTACTACTACTAGTAAGTTGGACGAATTTGAAGATCTTTGGGGCAATCGACAGTGACAACCCCTTCTTTACCTTTCACCATATCATCCTCACAGACCTGGCACTTGGGTCTGGCTTTTGAGATACTAATTTTGGCTTTTTGGAAGGCTGGCATGGTATTCAGGACAGGCAGAAAGTGCACAGTCCATCATTTGATTAAGGAATGCAATGCGTCGAGGCCATCAAAACAAACAGCACAATACTGATTGAACTAGACTGAAAGCTTGGGAAACGTGCGCACTGAGCTAATCTCTTCTCTTTAGCGCGCACTAACCTGTACAGCAGTGCCGAGTGTTTGTTGTTGTCGTTGTCCTGGCTTTCCTTTCATTACGGAATATCACTCACCCGCTCGCTGATCACATGTCACCAAGACCATCAAACGGACTGCTGCTGGTCGCTCTAATAGCCTGAAGAGGAGGCACTGCGTAGAGAGATGGAGCACAAGGGGAGGACATCGCAAAGCAACATCACAAGGACGCCTTTAGCAGAGCGACAGCCACGAGCCCGACCATCCTCCGCACAGTCGAGGGCGTCTGAATACTCGAAGCTCCCAATCCCGTCCCGAATACCTCACCATGAATCGGTCCGACCAGAGGGCAACCTGTCAGTCATTGCAAGGACAAGTGCCCCTTCCCCACGGCCTGTTAATGGAAGAGCCTTTGCAATAGCTGAAGATGACGCTGAAAGCCATAAGCGTGACTCGCAGATCTCCACCACATCGACCATTTCCACCGGCAAAGGCAAAAGAAAAACACATATTGGCCCATGGCAGCTGGGTCGGACCCTGGGAAAAGGTGCCACTGGCCGCGTGAGGCTGGCCAAACACGCTCTCACCGGTCAGACTGCTGCTATCAAAATCGTCTCCAAGAAGGCTGCTGCCATGGTTCAGAGTGCGAGCATGAGGCACATGGACAACGACTCCACCGTATCGAGCAATATTCAAGGTACTAGAACCATGCCCTTCGGCATTGAGCGGGAAATTGTCATCATGAAGCTGATTGAGCACCCCAATATCATGAGCCTCTATGACATTTGGGAGAATCGAGGCGAACTCTACCTCGTCCTGGAATATGTTGAGGGAGGCGAACTCTTTGACTATGTCATGCGGAATAGAGCTCTGCCTGAAGCTGAAGCGGTCCGCCTTCTGCGACAACTGATAGCTGGTCTAGCATACTGTCACCGCTTCAACATCTGCCATCGAGATCTTAAACCAGAGAACATTCTTCTCGACGCCGACCACAACATCAAGATAGCCGACTTCGGAATGGCCGCAATGCAGCCAGATGGCCAGTACCTTACCACCTCGTGTGGGAGCCCCCATTACGCTGCCCCTGAGATTGTCTCCGGCAAGCAGTACCATGGGAATACATCAGATATCTGGAGTGTCGGCATCATTCTCTACGCCATGCTGAACGGCTTCCTACCTTTCGATGGCAGAGATATTCACGACACTCTCCGTCTTGTTAGGAAAGGGGAATATTACCTATCGCCCAACCTCAGCCAGGAAGCCTCCGACCTCATTCAGAAAATGTTGCAGAAGAATCCAGATAACCGAATTACAATGGACGAAATATGGAGCCATCCTTTGTTGAGAAGATACGAGAAAGTCCACGCCAGCTTAGCTGCGCCCAATAAGCTGGTTGGGCCCCCGCCACCTCTCACTGTCGCTGATTGCGGTCCCAGGAGGATCAGAGCTGCCGAGATTGACCGAGAACTATTGCGGAACCTCCAGGTGTTGTGGCATGGTCTTGGTGAAGCGGAAGTTATCAAACGTTTGACAAGCGATGGACCGAACTTCGAGAAGCTGTTCTACTGGGCTTTGATACGCTTTCGAGAGGAACAACTGGAAAACTATCCTGGTGAATCGTTGCAGTACTCTGCGAGTGACTATCATCATGCAAAACAGCCTGCCCAACGACTACCAAAGAGCTCGACCAAGATAGCCCTGCACCAGCGCAGAGCTTCTCAATTTTCTATAGTCAGTGAAGGGAGCATCTCTCGTGCAGCGTATTACAAGAACCCACTCACAGCTGCCAGCAAGACGACTCAAGGAAGCTACGACCCTTACCGAGCATCCCGTTCACCCATCGCGCAGGTCCAGAAGGACGGCACTACAGTGATTGTCCGTCGACCAGGGAGTCGTTCTTCTGCCCAGCGGCTACCAAGCTCTAGTTTGAGGCACGGCTTGCACGAACGAGTGCCATCCATCGTACCAGATCTGCCATCAGTCACTTCTCAAGAAGTGCAAAAGACTTCTGGATTGAAGAGAACGACATATTCCACAGTATCGTCTCAAAACTCTCTTGCAAGCTCGCAGCGTCACCGAGCTTTCAAGAAGTCAACAAGCTATCGAAGAAATGTCTCTTTTCAGCATCGGCGACAGCGGTCTAGTTACTCCACAAGCATCTCAAGGGTCAATAGCCCATCAGCTTCAACTTCCCGGCCCGTTACGAGAGAATCAAACCAGACATTTTCGGATAGCAGGAGCACTCCGAGCTTGCCGACTCCTACGCATGTCATTCGACCTAAGAGACCTGCCTCGGATCTGGAGCTTCGCACTACTCGTGCAGCGCATATGCCGTGGAGAGATGATGCCCGAAAAGTCAGCGCTGAGCTGTCAAAGATTTGTGAGGAGGCATTCAATAGATCGTCCGTCTCATGCGTAAGTGACATCAGCCGGCAAGCTCCCATCGATTCTCCTGCGACGACAGTATCTCCTCCGGCAGCGCCGTTGGCTAAGGCCGGCAGAGGCCAACCAATTGCTCTCACTCCCGTTCTAAAAGATCTTATGGATCGCCGTCAGAAGATCATTGAGTCTTGGGGGGACGGTGACCCGCAAATGCTCGCCGACCTGGTCGGAACTGTCGACCGTCGGATTGCCGAAGAAAAGCGTCTACTAGAAGCGACAGTAGATCGACGAGCAGCATCAGACCCGACGAACAACAAGTCAAAATTGCTTCCAGAGGCCTCCTCGACCCTTGACACCATGCGGAACCTCAAGCGCAACCGAACTCAAGATATTCGTGCAGTCTCTGCTCCGGTCAAAGAACACAACAATACTATCCGCATGGTCACCCCGGATCCAACATCGCCTCTCACCCGCGTGGGACCTCGCTCAAGCAAGGCCATGCCCATCAATTCTCTCAAAGGCGGGCCAAAGACATTAGATCGAAGTCGTGATAGCTACGATAGACGTCTTCTCACAGGCCAGCATCTGGAGCCCATACTCGAGGATCCCTCTAAACAAATCGACAAGCAGTCACTTACAGAGCACAAGAAGTGGTCGTGGCTGAGCAAGAAGGGTAGTGCTGGGAGTGAAGAGTTTCCACCCACACCACCTCGGAAAGATACGCCAAAGGAGAAGCAGAGTCGAACGACTTCGAGCCTGTCGAGCACGTCTACAGAATCGAAGCAAGACGGTGTAACTGTTGAGGAAACCGAGGCTAAGAAGCGAAGCTGGTTCCAGAAGGTTTTCACCAAGCGCAGAAAAGAGAAGAGCCTTCCCATCGACGTTGACCACAAATTTGTGCCCGATAACGAAGACGATCTTGACACAGTCGAAGATCTCTTTACTCCGACTCGAGGAGCACCTACGCGACGAGGTCACCGACAGATACCTAGCATGGAAGGGGTTGCCATTTCATCTGCAACACCTCGCCCTGAAGCAAGTCAAAATTGGTTTGCCAAGTTTCTCCACCTCAAGCCGGCTACAAACTTCGTCGTAATGCAGGCTAGCAAAGCTCATTCAAGGAGGGAGATTGTCAAGATCCTCCGAGAGTGGCGTAAGTTTGGAATTCGGGATGTGGCAGTGGAGAAGCGACCGGCCGGGGATATCATTCGAGCAAGGGTTGACGCTATAAATTGTGAGTATCACCTAGACATGCTTCGCAATGTGCTAACATGCTATAGACTTACATATCAGACCGGTACAGTTCTACGCAAACATATACACAGTTCTCGAGCGAGGCAAAGCTGGCCAATTGTCGATCGTCAAGTTTACTCAAGAAAAGGGCGCAGCGAGCAGCTTTCATCGGGTCGTGAGCACCATGGAATCCGTCCTCAAAGAGAACGACCTTATCCTCAACGACGCTGAAAAACGCAAGAAGATATTGAAGAGCATGAAGCAAGCAGGATTGTAATTCTGGAGACGAGTCATTCCTTCCACCACATTTCCTTTGGTCATTCACGTTGAATACATCCAATGTTCTTGTACAGTTAGGGATTATTTGGTGTTTGGCATCAACGCGTCATGATAGGGCACGTTTGGCGCAGACCAATCAGGATGGCGATTCTGTGAGAGCCTGGAAAAGTAATACGCATAGATGAACATACGATGTTGAGCTAGTAAAATCAGCAAATACAGACATACTTCGAGGGCACTAATGACGACGCCCATGTGAACATCCTCGTCTTTCTACGCTGATCAGGCTTGACAGGAAAGGAGTTGTTTCATACTATGCTTGCAACAGAGCTCCATCGCTGTCATTGAATAGCCAACAACGGCGATATGTCTACGAGTGAGTGCCGTAGCCTGGTCTGATCCGTGCACATAACGCCCATGTCCGGGCCGTGGCGATCGACGGCGAGACATGGCCCGCCTCCACGATCGCCGCTACTTGGACCGAAGTCAACCACATGAATTACAGGATCATCAAGAAACGCTACGTGCAGGAGACGCATCATATGAGGATCAGCCATCCGTACGCTATCAACAGTGGCAGAAAGGATGCATGACATGGGCCGATGGATGGCTATAGACTCGTTTCCCGTGCCAAAGCAAGACGTGGGCCAGGGTATATAATGTAACATCATATAGCCATGCTGGACATCCCTCATGGGAAGTATTCAAACTGCGTTAACATCTACTCCAACGCTCAGGCCAGAGGAAGTAAAGTTTCTATAAGTTGATATATCACGCAGCTCTGAACAAAGACTTCTTTGACCGCTGAGCTCGCTACGCCCCAACTGTCCGCGACTCACGGGTGTCCCAACAGAACAGAACAGAACAGAACGGTCCGTGCACCGAACGCAATCCGCTGAGTCGAGGTACCTGGCTACCTATCTACCTACCACGCCTCCATCCCAACCTGCGCGAGAAAACACGGCGTTCTCGCGACTCCCTGTCTACTACTCAAGCACCGACGGGCCGTGGATTCGATTTCATCGCACCGTCCTCGTTATCCGTCAATCGCTACTCAGGTTCATTTGAGCCCCAACTCAAGCAAAGCAAGCAAGATGGCAACGATCGGCATGGGTTTCTCCGTCGAACAGGACGCTGACGTCCAAGCGTATGAACAGCTGCGCGCGACGGTGCTCGCGCAGGAGCGGCTGCGGAGGGATGCGGCGAGGGGCGCGCGGGGTCGTGAGTTAAAGAGATTCAAGTTGAGTCTGAAGGGGGACGGGAAGCGTGGCGCTAGCGTTGGTGGTGGTGGTGGTGGTGGTGTTCTGAGGAGGTTGGGGTCCTTGTGCGGGAGGGGTCTTGGGTGGAGGAATGCGGTGTCTGTTGGGGGGGTTATTGTGGCCGCGAAGAAGTTGGAGGAGGATAGTGATTTTGAGGGTGAGGGTGAGGAAGGACTTTTGGGGTTTGAGGAGGTTGATATAAAGGTCGCGCTGAAGGAGTGAGCGAGCCGTGAGGCTGTGCGACGTTTGTAGTGCTTGAGCTGCTCGAGATGGGCGGTGAGGTTTCGAACGTTATTGGGAAGACTCCTGGTCTAGGGTTGCGGTGCTTTCCATTTGTCTGACTGGCTTGTGCGGCGCGGATGCCAAGTGAGGAGTCTGGCCTTCGGTAGTTGGTAGACTCATCATGCTGTGTGAGAGACACTATGTTAAAGTTTGTGGAGCTTGTTGTGCGCGCACTAGCATTGCCATCTTGGTCCCTCTGTAGATTGAAGGAACGACAGACCCCAATCATCTTTCGAGTGACCACAGTTTTGCATCGTCAATACCTCTCTGCAGTCCACCGAGCCAGCTGCCACGGCCCAGCACTCTTAAAGTCACGCCTCCATTGCCTACCCACTGGCTTAAAGCTGCAACAACAGCTCTTTCATCCTCAATTGGAAGTCGGATCCATGCCTCCAGCGCCTGGACTTTCAGAACATCGACTGGAATTGCAGTACCTGTGAGACCAAGGTATTGACTCAGAGCGCTGGTCAGGTGAGAAAGAACGGTAATCTCGTCCAGCTCTAGCTGCGCCTTCTGTTGGTGGGAAGCACTGTTAGCTGCTTGGTCTGCAATGCGCAGGTGAATGTAGCTGTAAGATGAATTGCGTAACGTGAACTTGGTTTCGGCCATGAGGCTTTGTAGTCCTCGGGCTTGCACCGCTTCAAGAACGAGCTCAAAAAAGGAATGCGTTAGGATTTCGACGCTCGGAGACGACGAGATCAACACTTCCTCCGAGATGGTCGTCGAGATCCGTCAGGAGAGTGAAGACGAAGATTTGATGAGTCAGCCAATGGGCGAGCTCGCAGTACTTCCAAAGTAGACTGTAGTAAGCCAAGGAAGATGCTACTTCCAATAGTAGTGGTAGCGTGCCAGTGGGAATTGGGCTTCTGGCTGTCGGTTTCAGTCTGATTGCCTTGAACGCGAAAGAGAGCATCCGGGAGCGCAAGAACCACGGTAGCATTCCGAACTGCTATGGAGACGACCACATTGAGGTGTTTATATCTGATGGTGGAAGAAGAGTAGATAGGAACGCACTAAATGCCTAGGGCGGTGATAAGAGCGCTTGACCACTTAGAGCTAGCGTGTTCTGTCAGAAGTGGACTCCCCACGGGTTCTGCTTCACATCTTCCTTCTCCTAGACCAAGATCCCTCGTCTCGCCATACTCTCCTGCTTGGACTCACAGGATGCCTGTTGTCTCTCTGCTAGAGTACATGGCGCACCTCAGAGCGCTTCCTTACTGGAGAAAGTGCAGCTAAAAATGCTTTACTATCGCGGATCTTAGCGAGTGTCTTTTTGTTCTCTGCCAGTAAAGGTACCGTGTAGCTGTAAAGTGGCTTCGAGATGTACAGAAACTCTATATGGTCTCAGCTCGATCCTCTACTTGCCGTCTTGTGTCTGTAATAGCATATAGACCAAAAGCGTCTAAGCACCGCTGAGCTTGTTCCGGTGGCTTTCGACCGTGCAAGAAGTAATCGTTGTATGATTGGCCAGCTGATAAGCGACGCGCTTCCAGCCCTGCAGCACGCTTCGCCAAGCGAAAGGCTTGCGAGCTTGGACGCGAACCAGTCGTGAGAGTCAGAGCGGGGTCTTGAGATAGTTTGTGCTCAAGTCAGCCTTCTGGATGGGCTGTACTCCTTAGTTCATATACTGGCAAAGCACAGAAGTGCTGACAGGTAGGCCAAAAGAATGGATCCTTTCTCGATAGCCACCAGTTGTGTTGGCCTTGCAGCTGAGGCCACAAATTTGCTGATGAGGATCAGTGTCTTTGTCTCAGAAGTTCGGAATGCACGAAATGACATGGACGCTGTCATGCGTGAGCTTGTATCGTTGCAGCTGTGCTTGGGAGTCTTACGAGACGACGAACAGCAGCGGCACGTCGCGTACCCGGAAAGCATGAAGCACCAAATTAATACGATACTTGATAATACTGAGCTTGTGTTCGATGAGATGCGACAGCTATTGTCAAATCTGTCTACAGGACGACTTGGCAGACGCATGCAGTGGGCATCGGCAGAGCAAGGGGAAATGAACAGACTCAGATCGTCCCTTGAGTCGAACAAAATGACTTTAGAGATTACGTTGACAATGGACACCATCTCACTTTTGGCTGAGCAAAAACGGAGCATGCCACGCCAGACCGATCACCTTGCGACTACCATGCAGCAGTATAACAGCGTTTTGGCTGCCACTGACAGACTTGAGGAAAGATGGGACGTTCGGATAGAAGAAGGCGCTGCACAAGTCCAAGCCATCAGTCATGAGCTGACCTGCCTTCAGGGCCAACTAGCTACTCTCGCTCAGAGGAAGGGAACGCCTCAAAGCTGGAACACTTTCATTAGCCAATCGCAGACGTGGACTCAATCTCTCGTCGTACCATTCGCCTCGCTCAAAGACGTGGCAGACAACCTCAATAACATCAATTCTAGAAGGTGTGCGCGTGGACTGTCGCCTACAGTTGCGCCTACTTCAAGTCGGAACGCAGACAACAAAGCAAATTGGGCAGAAGCCGGATCTTCTCACCGATCGGCCTCCATCCATGACGCTGGCATGATCTCCCTTGACTCGAGCAAACGTTGTCCTGCGTGCTTGAGGTGCCTTACCTGTAAGGATGAGCTGACTGCCGTGGAGACGTTCATGCGGGAGATATCTTTGAGCAAGGAGAATGCAGAAAAGAACCAGCAAAACGAGCTGCCTACCTTTAAAGCAGGGTTCAATACAAGCTTGCCTGAAGCTGTGGGCAGGGAACCACGAGTTCACAAAGATGACAAAATCGTGGTATCAGACCACTATGGACATCTGCTAGCCGAGAAGGATACATTCCTTGCTCGATCTCAACACGAAGCCTATGTTACGAGAGATCAGTACGCCCAGACTTATCAAGGCCACACCGATGCCATTCCACGTAAGCAAAGTCGATACGAGAATGTTAGGGCTGATCTCGACACCTACAAGCACCTACTTACTCCAGAGGAAGCACGGCTATCTGAGGTCCGGCGAAGAAGTGCATCGGACCTCTATTCAAGCACATGGGGCCCATCCGACGAGGATCGCATAGGGCGAGGACAATCCCACGCACAAATCGTTGAATTGGTCGGCTCCGAAGTGAGACAAAACCTCCAGCCACAGCCCAGGCACACAATCGAGCGTGCTGAAACGACGTCACCAGGGGCAAGGACATTCGAAGACATGGGTGTGCCCTCGACCAAAGGTGAGGTTACCGTCGGGAGAAGACTGCTGGGCAGACGCAGTACGAGGACCTCGGAGCTGTCGAATCCGCCAAAGTACTCGCTTCCAGCACGTATACATGAGAGACTTGGTACTGCTAGCAATTGAAGCTGAACCTGCGGGTGCAGAGGTGCACGAGATCGTGAGTGCAAGCTTTCAGCAGCTTTGTGTAGCCTGAAGACCCCTCGAATGCCTACCAGAACGTTTTAGCCTGCAATATGGAAAGGGATCGTTCATGGTTCACAGCACTTTGTCCGCCTTTTTCAGTCCCCTTTGATGGCATGTTGCTGCTGTTCTTCATGCTTCTCGCCTGACGTAATGCATTCAACGCCACAGGTCTCCTTGACAGCTTTCAAGAACTGTTCCTCCTTTTCCACACTTTCGGATCGCGCTACTTGGGCAGGAGTGCACCGGACGCCACGCAATTCTTCGTTCACCCATGTACAGCTTGGCCAACTCTTCGCTTGCCAGTCGGCGCCCAATCGCAGCAGATATCGCACAATGCTGTCATGTCCTTCCGCGGCTGCCAAATGAAGGAGTGTCCATCCTCGCATATCTCGATGCTCGGGCCAGTCCGAATAGTAGGGAATCAGTTTCTGCAGATTCCCGTATCTTCCGTCAAAGACAGCGTGAAACAACGGATTCCAGTCCCAGTCTGTCTTCGAGTATAGGTCGGCTCCGTTTCCGATCAGAAACTCGATTTCGTCTGGTGTACCCATACACGCTACTCTATTCATAATGCTGAATCCCTCTCTATCGACCAAGTCCTGGTATGACTGTCTGAACAGGATCGGATCAGCTGTTTGGAGAAGTCGTAGAAGCTGCAGGCATGATGGCTGAACTTTGCTCTCGTCGATCCACAAATAATACATCAGTGACCAACCGAGTCTGGAGATGTGTTGTAGACAAGAGCCCGAATCTACCAGCATCCGGATCATTTCCTCGTTTCGCTTGTGTAATGCCCACGACAGCGGCAAAGTCTGGTTCTCACCAAACGTTTCGTCGACATCGGCTCCATGGGTCAGTAGCTCTCGTACAACGTGCTCATTTCCACCTTGAATGGCAAAAAACAAAGGGCTTAGGTTGTCTCTGGTGACTTCTCGACAGCTGGCTCTTTTAGTTGCTAACAGCGTCCGGATCATGTAGATATCGCCCTGGCGGCACGCTTCAAGGAACGGAGAGTCATCTGGAACAATATGCCGTAATCGAGGCCTGAAGAGTCGAAGGTCACCAGAAATCTCTGTGCGCAAACCCAAATACAGCATGTATTGACCGAAAATCTGCAGGATCAAGTACCAAGCCATCTGAGAGCCTCTCGTCGATTCGAGCTTGGTCACTTCTCGGGTTACGGTGACAAACCATAGCAGCAGCCAATTCTGGGCGCGATGCGTACTGGTCCTGGTGATTGCATGTCTCGCTTGTCTTTCTGCACGATTGAGATGCAACGGCAGCTTGAGGTCCTGTTCGTGGTGCTTGACATAATGGTTGATGTTGTAGATGTATGAATTGCCCATGTGAACTCGGGCATGACCTGAGATGGCCAATGGACCGTAGTTGTGAGAGTCGCTGTTGAAGTTTGCCGCATACGGGTTTACCGAATGTGAAGGCAAACATGACAGAGAGCTTTGCTTCTGCTTTATCGTCTCTGGTGAGGTTGTTCGCAAGGCATCATCCATGATCTACTATCAGCATGCGTCCGGGCGGTTCTGGCGCGGAGCCAGGGATGGTGCGAGTGATAGTTTGAACTAGTTTTCAGGCGTCTACTAGTGTCTTCGGCTTGGCTGATAGACATGAGTCGCAGACTATGTAGTTTACTTGTGTCGGTTGTAGCAAGCATGATCTGGACCCCTACACAGTCTGACGGCAGTACCGTACATGACAGCCCAAGATGATCGTCTGGAATCTTGTTGCTGACTGTCTACCAGCGAAACCTGCAAGCGGCTAAACCAGCGCTATTCGAAGCACTTAAAACAGGCAGAAGCAACCCCACAGCCATAGGTCTTTCTGTACCGTACGGCTTGAGCGGCGGATCAGCTCCACAGGGCAATGCAAGCAGAGTTGTGCTCCAACCATGCCTCGACAGGCGACAACGAGCGCACTTTATTGGTAAATTGGCTTACGCAGGCCCACTTCACCTAGGACTGGACCGAGGCGATTGAGGCCATGTACCTTAGCGCATACAGTGTTTCGAAGCAGCCGTAGAGCCCTGTGCTTGCTCTCTCTCAAAGCGACGACTTTGATGACAGCAAAGTCGTTTTTGAAACTTATAGCCATTCACGTTTCAGCGCACTCGTCACGCCACTACCGCCTGGAATTAAGCGCGCGTTTAGCTCTCGACCAACTCAAGAATTGACCACATGCCAACGTCGAGAACTCGACCGGTTCCAGAGACTCCAGCGCGCTCCAGACCGAGTTCTCGAGCCTGAAGTGTGCCTCATGATATTACATATCGTGAACACTCAAACCCGCCAGAGCGCACTATCAGCCACTTTTGTACGACAGGGCACCTGATGGATGGTCCCCGGTCAGCATGTTCCATGTCCAGAAATGGGAACTTGCTCACACTAAGTACAGGCCCGGCACCGTCAAACCAAAGCCTCAACCAAAACCACCGCCCTCTTCTGGTCCTGGGAGATGTAGGCCGAAGTAAATACACAAGACAAGCCTGACAATTGCAAGCCTGCATGCTAGTAGCGGTCTTTGAACCTTCGTGGTGGATGTCTACCGAAGCCCGCCTTTACGCTACAATCGGACATTTTGGTGCTGATGCAGTATCAACAGCTCAGTTCGGACAGCTTCTACAGCGAGGGTAGTACAGCCAAACAGAACCTCAGACGGGCTCGTTCACAGAGCATTTGCCGACCGTCCAGATATTTAGCACAACTGGCTATGGGCATCTTGCAAGAGCATTGGTCGCTTACTTATTGCCCCTTGGGCAGATGGCCTTGAAGAAGAAACTTGTGAATACGCGGCGCATAGCTCTCTCGCTGAGAGTTGATTCTACTGCTGAAAGGAGAAGCAAACGTAACAGCACGTGGATGGCGCGACAACACCTACTAGAAGACAGGGCCACTGACAAGTCTTCATACCAGTCCAGTCATGTAACCAGTGGTCAGTGTGCATATCCTTGATGCCTGCGCCTGATGCATGTACTCAACGCTCACAACCCGGGTAGCGCTTCCGGTAAGGCACTTGTATGCTTGCAAAGCGAGGTAGAAGCGCGGATCGCCTACTCCTGACTCTCAAGTCTGCCAAACCCATATCTCTGCCCTTGAGTCTGTATCAAATATGGCTGGTCAGCAGCGCGAACATGGCGCTGAAAGTAGTGGTAACATTACAGCAAGGTACACGAAAGTACTCGACATCTGGGTGAACAGCTTCCGCCTCATGTGTCGCCTTGCCTCACTTAGGATGCAGGGCGTCTGCAGCAGAAAGACCGATCAGGCTACTCGACTCTCGTCACTGTACTGTGACGCACTCGCTGTGGTTGCGCTGTCTTGCTCGTATGTACACCATCAGTCACCAAAACGTGAGTATCTAGTTTGCTCGCACACCACGCCTGCACTACCCGCACACTAAGCCGATCTACATTACATACAGCGTAGAACCCCACGGCGTACGCAGTGGGTAGCATCAACCCTGCGTGGCGATGGGATTATCTGGCCCGCGCGCGCCAAAGCCCCCGCCCAAGCCCAAGCCCAAGGCTCGGGATTTACCTCCTCAACCTCCGAGGCGACCGTAAGCATCGTTAACACCAGGCCGACGAGATATCGTGGAGTAGCCTGGAAGGCGTAACTAGCGCTAATATAGACACAGGAAAACCGTAAAGCCAATACCAAATCACGAGAGTACCGTGGAACCAGATTCAGATGGGTAACATCAATGCGAAGAAAGGGAGATCGCCAGCACGAGTACATGTTGAGGGCGCAACAGGAACAGTGGGGAGTGGACGCAGCTGCTATGTAGGGAAAATGGGAGGGTGCAGTGGATGACTGCCACTAAAGCAACCATTAAGGCATCAATGAAAATCCCATAGGAGACCAATTCAGCATTAAGTATTGTAGTATCTCTACGCATCTATACATACCTAAGTCCCTTCTCCTTCTGTCTATCAACAAAACATCGCCACCCAAGTGTACGCCAGCGCTGAAACATGCACTCACCTCAATGCTTCTCGCTAGCTTTTCACTTCCGCCCAGATATAAGGCAATAGCACAAGACAAGCCTTGTAGAAAATCAAAACTCCCTGTACCGCACTCCAGCCTGTCAACGCGCTTAACACTCCTTGCTCACACAGCATGACCCAGATACTCAAAAATGCCACGGCGAAGAAATGATAGAACAGCACGAATGGCTGTCTGATGATGCCCGCTAATAACCCAACAGGTCCATCTATACAGTTCCCACCAAGTTGGAAATACCTAAAGCACCCCTTTTGGAGGTATTTCATCTGGGGGTCATTTGCCGCGAATAAGCTGTAAAGTGCTTGCGCGAGAATGTTGATCACTGCGGTGAGATTCTTCCTCTGCCAATGGAATGACTTGAACTGCTTGAGGACAAGTTTCGTATTGTCAAGATCAGGTACGATGGCAGGATCAAGTAGTGATTGCAGCAGGACAACATCGTTCAGGGCCACGGTCATGCCACCACCTGTGAGCGGATGGCGCATGTTTAGTGCGTCTCCCAAAAGCGCAAGACCCGGTGTCCTGTTTATCGTTGCAGGAAGGCAGGAGTTGGGCATTGAGCGGAGCTGGCCTCTTTCGATCGCATCGGCGAAGGTGGCTCGAACCTGCTCGGGCAGGGTTGGGAGAACGACGTTGTGCAGGTGTGATTTTACACCTCCCTGCGCGAGGGATGCAGATGGGGTGTTCTCGGGAATGTCGACCAGGGCTCTTGTCTCGTGCGAACCGATCTGGTAGAGTAGGATTGGTGCTGTGTCGGAGAGAATGACGTGACCGTGATTCGGCATGGGTAGGGGACACGACTCGTGTTGCAGTTCTAGGCCCCAGAATTTGGACTTCGAAACTGGTGTTGCGCTTGAATATTGTTTGCGAAACTTGCTGGCGTAGCCATCTGCTACTATTGTCAGGGCGCCAAAAAAGTAGTCCTTCTGCACCTTCTTCGTCAGGGTCTGTACGCCAATTATGCGTTGGGTGAGCTCTGACTGGGCTATGATTGGCTCTGTAACTTCTGTCTCGACAACGGTCACATTTGGATGCGCCAGGGCTGCAGCGCGGAGTTTGGAGATGAATCTACCATGGTGAAAGGACCGGCCTTCTGCTCTTGTGGTTGTGCCGTTCGACTTCTCATGCTGCTGCGATTCAAGTTGCTCTACAGCATTGGCTGGATAGGGTATTTCTACCGGCGAGCCGTAAAAGAAGACGCCATAGCCCTTGACCGTGACAGCATCGATGTCGTCGAGACAATGTCGCAGCCCAAGCTTCCGAAGTGCCTCAACACCGCCGGGCTGCAATAGCTCGCCCACGATTCTGTCTGGCTCTTTCAAAGACTTCTCGAGTAATATCACGCTCCTTCCTTGATCTCCTAGCGCAACAGCCAATGCGGAGCCGAGCACACCTGCGCCGACGATGACCACTTCGGCATCATGGTGTAGTCGCCGCCTCTCCTCTTGAACGTCGTGAGTAGAGTCAATTGACGTTTCCGATGGTGTATCGGAGATGTATGGCATGCTAGATTTGTCGCTAGTCTTAAAGATGTCTTGCGCGGGCGGTCAGGGAAAGGGCTATTGCATCTGAGGCTTGGGTCGTATTCGGTGATCGCTTTCAATGCAGGAGGGGGAAGAAGTTTGGACTACGTGCAAGTATGTATGAGGAAGGTGGGAGCAGTAGCTGCTTCCCCATAGTCTCTCATGATGATGAATATTTTAGTGGTTGAGAGGCAAAGAAAGTGGTATGATGCATGATAACGTGTTAGCGCCGAACTAGCCCGTTAGTGCACCTGCAAGAGTGATGCCGATCGGGAAGCCACATTCCTTCCAGGCACTAACCGATCTTGTTCCTGCGCCAGTGGTCTCAAGCTTATCGTGACCCTTGATCTAGCTCTGTCGTCCCTCTGCCGTCATATCAAGCACGTGTTGACGACTCCTCAGACACGAGACGAAAGGCTTCTTCTGACGCTTTCATCTCCATTCCTTGCTCTAGCCAATCTACCTGATTTGTTCTCTGCAAAGACTCCAGCTCAGATATGTTCCGTCGGTGCTAAAACCGGTCTCGATGACACGAGTACCCTTCTATTCTTACAGGAAGTTGCAGATGCCGTTCCAGCCCTCCCCACCTCCATAGACTGTAAGAGTCCCCCTGTCCCAGATGCAATTTTTCCCACAGTTTGAACGCCCTTGAGCACCAAGGCCTGCCAGGCCGCATACTGGAAAACTCCTTGAAGATGAAAACCAACGCTTTGCTCGTTACCTACGCAAACCGATGCTGATCACTAGCATCGCTTCAATGCTCATAACCTCTACGCCAGTCAACAACCTTCAAGACCTGCTCCCGATAACCCGTGACATGAGAGGATGCCGTAGCACATTGCACGGACCACCTCGGACTAGCCCAAGCATCAACGAAGTCCTTGCTGTGCGACACCGCTATTGTCGTCTGTCCGTCATGGGCACTTCGTGCTCGCTCAGAAGACCTCTGGTCAAGTTTCGACGTCTTTTGGGATGAAAGTCCTCCAAGGTCTAACAAAAGGCGCCGGCATGTTTGACTCATCCGCCTTTGCGGAGCTCTTCTTGCTGCGTCAGAAACTCAGCCCTTGGGGCACCTGCATCAGCATTATTTGTCTCGGCTTTAGACCCCCTTTTGTTTTTCTTCCTCTTCTTGCCTTGTGTCTGCCACTCTTGCAAGCCGTTCGAGCCAGCTGGGTGTGGTGGATGAACGCCATTTGCTATTGGCACAAGCGGTGGGCCTGGTAGGCTAGCCATCGTATGCGCCTCATGTTTCCGAACGCTGTTGTGGGATGAATGTCCATTGTTAACAGTTGCAGCTGCTAGTGCAGTTGTAAGCTCACGTAGCTTGCGCTCCTCTTCAATCTTGCGCAGTATACCAGACGAGTCAGAATGCTCGTATCCTAATGGCTCCGCAAACCTCGTACTGGCGCCGTTTAGCGAAACATAATCTTTTTCGTGGGCGGCGTCGCCGTTGAGGTGCTTGCAAGCCATGTCGTTGACTATATCTCTGCGCATGCTCCCGTTCTTCGACATCTCCTCGGATGATGAGGGTGTGTCGAGACCGGCGTCTTCCGAGGTGGTGACACTAACGTCGAACTCGTCCGAGGAACGTCTCGCAGATCGTGCAGCTGCTTGCCGTCTGGGTGGTGAATTAATGGACCCATCCACGACCAAAGGCCCAGATCTGTTGGATGGCGGAGTATGCTGCAAAGCCGCATTTTCGGGGATGGGCCCGTTCTCAGTTACAGGTTCCATAATTGAAGTGGCATTCGCAACGGAAGCATAATGGGAGGCAGGCGATGTCGAGACACTTGGTAACCTCGAGCCTCGAGCTGACATCCGTGGTGACAAGCCTCCATTGTGTATAGCGAGGCCTGCGTTCGAAGGCATGGGGGAAACGGCGGCACTGCCAGGATAAGCAGACAACGACGGTGACTGGCCAACATAGTATCCAACATATTCGACAGGTCGTCGTCCAGCATCATACCGGGTGCCTTGTCGTGACATTCGACTCGCCAGGTATGCCGCCAAAGGGTCCTGCGGGTTGGGGGTCACAGACGGCCGTCGTGTTCCAGATGCGTCCACCTGGCGCACTGGGACATCGAACCTCTGGATTAGATAAGGCACACTGTTGGGGTTTGGGACAACCCTCGCGGGTTGTGAATGTGCACGCAGGGTGTTTACTGCGGCACTGTTGACGGAAGCTCGTCTAGCATACCTCCGTGAGTCCGGGAGAGTTGTGCTGAGGAGTGGCGAGGCTGGGTTTGTGACAATGCCCGACGAAGGAAGACCAGTGCCGTGATATGCATGATGGTTGTTGAAGCGGGTCTGGTACAGTGGTGCCGTTTGAGGTACTCTTGAGCCTGGGTGTGACCTAGATGAAACAGACGGATCTTGTCCGTCTTCCATCGACCCGGCACCGGAAACTGTACTAGGAGAGTAGCCACTGGCTACCGCTCGATGTCGAATGAGCTGCAACCGCAGCTCCTGTTCTTGCATTTGTAAGTACTGATACTGCTGGAAGAGTTGGTCGTGTAGGAGATGCTGCTGATGTTGTGCCTGGAGTTGCAGTTCTTGGGGCGTCATCTGAAATGGCAGGTCCCGAAGATGGGTCGTTGTCCTGCCTGAAGGATTCGAAGCTCGTCTCGCGGCGTTGTTTTGTGGTCTTCTATTCTTGAAGGTGGACTTTGCAGGTCGTACAGGTTGCGGCTGCGCTTGGGGAGGAGGTTGAGGTATGATCGCTTTGGTTGTAGGTTGAATGAACGTATCTGTCCGTCGAGGCAGAGACTCGGTTTGTGGTGGAACATACTGCTCACAGCACTCTTCGAGCTTGCCAGCGGCTATCAAGTCACAGGCTCTCCGCAATTCGATGTGGATGCCACGAACAGATGTATCGTCCGCAGTGTTCCCTAGGTTGCGAGTAATATTAAAAGGCTCCTCAACGCATAACCGGTTGTCCTGAAGCAGATGCCAGGCTTTTTGAGTTTTTGGAACCACTTTGCCGACACGTACCGACATAACACTCTTCTCAAAGTCGAGCTGGTGGCCGTAGTAGCGGAAGAATTGGAAAAGCAGTTCGCCCAAGCTAGAAGTGTTTCCTTTTCCATACCCCTCGTACTTGGATAAGTCCTTGTCGAACGCCACATTCACACCTCCGAGGTGTCGGGGCTCGAGGTTAGAAGCTTGCTGCAACGACGGCAGTACGGGTGGTTTACGCGTCTGTAGGAAGTTCAACACCAGGCATATCCAGGTATAGGAACTTAAGGTGCCTCCAAGCGCTTGCAGTTTATTAGCACCAAACATGTCAAGACCTCAGCGATCACTAACCTGCATCATTCAAGATTCGGCGCTTGGCCCAGTATTTGATGATCATGGCCAAAGGCCGGAATCTGTCGTCAATGGCGACGTAGGAACGGATGAGCTCGGTGTTTTCGAGGGCGATTGGGTTATTCACATTCATGTCGCACGCAACCTGTAAATCAGGATCCCATACCTTCACAATAGGTACCTTTGCGCTCGAGACGCAAACCACACGCTCCATGCCGTCTCTCGCCAGAAGGTCGGCTATTGAGCATACATGCTCAATCTCCTTGCAATCAGTCGTGATGCAGATGTCAACATCGGAATCGCTCGTGCCCAGTCTGTTACCCGTCGAACCGAACACACTGACGTTTATTTGTTTCCCTGGCCATCTCTCTTTCAACAATTTTTCTAGTTTCTGAACAAGCTTTCGTCGTCGCATTTCACTTTCATCAGTAGGCAAAAGTCGCCCATAGAGGGCCTGCATATCTGTTGTTATTTGCAACTCCTCTTTTGGATTCAACTTCTTCGTAGCGCCTTCTGGATCAGTTTCCAACTTCTCTGGGCCCAAAGTATACGGTACACGGCGTCTTGCTTGTCTCATCCCTGTCTCATATTTGCAGATCATTCCCCGATGATATGCTGGAGGCGTACGACTTGCGCCAATGGGTAAGGACTGCGGCGAAGCTTCTCTTGTGGAGGTAGCCGTGACCGGTGAGAGCCGCCTGTCACTGGGCGATTGCGGCCTTTGTGAGGGGGTTGAGGGCAGAGAACGAGTGGTGGCCGCCGGTGACAGCTCCGAAGAAAGCGTTTCTGACATGGTCGCAACCCAGTTATCGCTTCTGGACGTTTTTCTCAACGTAGAGGTTCGGACGGCAGAGTCTATAAGGGTTCGTTCATCTTCGGTCGGCGGATTGCTGGACATAGAATACTGCTTGCTTGAGATCGAAGGTCCAGAATATACCAGGAGGGACGGCTGCGAGAGTGACTGCGCGGTCGCTCTAGTTAGCGAGCACAAAGGGTGGGTGGACAGTGTCCCGTCACTGCAAAGGTTGTCTGCCGATTGTATTGGATCCAGAAGTTCCGAGAATGAAGAAGTTGCTTACGCACAGCAGCTGGCAAGTGTCTAATTGTTGGCTTGATGGGACAATTGCAATGCTGGACTTCTCTGAGGGCGAGTGCAGTCGTAGCGTGGTACGTCAAGCCCCGAACGCTGCTGATTGAAGAGTATAGTCGGCAAATACGAAAGGCCAACCGACTTGGCGGGTGAGTATCTTGAATGAATGCACAGAAGACTCCTTGAGCTGTTACGTGTCTAGCGACTCTAGCGGCACTTGTGCCAGCGATCTCGTGTCAACGTTTTCTCGAATTAGTGTGCAGACTGTAGCCAGGGGAAATCGTTAGGGTAGGCCAGAGGGCAGGCGTATGTGAAGCGTCGTCTGTTCGAAGTGGTGGTCGAGGCAGGAGCAGCTGGAAGAGAGCGTTGCGTGAGCGGACGCAAATGTCAGAATACTGCAGGTAGCAGTACGAAATGTCGTTGACTCCACGTACGAAAGATAGACAGGTCGCGAGGGAAATGAGATGCGAAGTTCGAACTCAAGGTGGTGTTCGAGGACAGCCAATAATCCAAGGACTGCGGTACGGCTTCACGATCGGACTCGTTCCTGACTGCGCTCAACTTTCAGGTTCAAGGGTTGGAACAGCCTTGTGCTCCTGCACTTCTCTCGAGCCACCAGCCTAAAATCACCTGCACAAGCCCGGGGCGTGCCTGTGAACTTAAGCCGCCAAGCCGCCTACCACGGTCCCTTAGCTTTAGCGCGGACTCGCTGCAGGAGCGGCTGCTACGGCACCACACCATTCACAATCGTCATAATGGTTATTTTCGTCACACACCATCATGACCTACATTACTCCTGAAGATGCTAGAGTGAAACAATTCGTGGGATTGCACTGCAAAAAGGAAGAAGCCAGACAAATAAACCCTGGATTTTAATGTCGCTTGCTCTGGTGGCAGGACAAGCACTGTTCAGCTTGAACCAGCGTACCTTATACACACTCTGCTCTGTCGCACGTGGATCCGCAGTCAGCAAGACCCGAACATGGATCTGCCCACGACGCTTTGTCGCGTTCTTTTTTTGAGCATAACTCGAATTGTTCCGTTCGGGAAGTGCTTGCACAAAACCCTACAAGTGCCTTAACATCGATCAAGGTTTGAAGTCGGCGCATCATCGTCGCCATGCCTCGACCCTTTGCTACGCCTTGATCAAGCACTTCTCGAGGGGCCGTCTGAGCGCAGGGCGATGTGTCTGATCATCACCCATGCCCAGGAACTCAACATTGGGCTGGCTCACAATTTCGATGAATGGCTGGGCGTACGTGCACGAGCCTCGCATGCCCGAGACCTATCAACAATGAAGGACAGGTGCTGGCACAACAAGATCTCGATTTCCGGTGCCCTGGATCCTTTCCAAATACCACCTCTCGCAGGGTTCGTACGACTAGATCTCTGGCGCGTCTACACAGAGCGCATTTCCGTGGAGAAAGCGGTCAGCACACCTTGCTGAGGCTGAAACCGCATGGCGGAGAGAGTAATGCTCCGTACCCCATATCGCGCCCCAAACCTTTTTCGAGCCCCTTCATGTTCAGCCGTAGTGATACCTATGCATGCCATGAACTGCTTTGCCACAGGAAACTACAGGACCCGGCGTGCTGTCGTTATCGTTCTCGTCAAAATCAGCTGCTAGCATTGATGGCTCATTTGCGGTGCATGGAGCGGTAAGCTACTGTCTCGAAGTCTTTCGTGGGTTAAAGTACTAGGCCAAGACACGCAGGAGCCCACTGAAGATGTAGAGGCTGCCAGTGGTGGGCGAACAGCGTTCCCAATAAATTCGAGCCACCCACCCCGAATCGAAAGAATCACATCGACTTTCCACGACAGCTAAAAGCACACCAAGTAATCGCGTAAAGCAACATGAGATGGACCGAAGAGTCTGCGCGTCCGAGCCTCGAAATGTTACGCTCACCGGACACTACTGGAGCTGCTGCCTATAACGATCAAGCTCGAGGCATCCAGACATCCTGCACGGCCTGTACGATACGTCACAGATTCAATGTCCGATCGTGCTCAAGAGCTCACCCTGAATGAAGCGGAAAGCACTAAAAGAAGTTGCCGCGAGTCCGCATCCTAAAATATGCAAGAGCCCGCGTCTGCTGCAAGCACTCACATAGACTTGTTCTCTTGCCAATGATCGCTGTCATGGGTACTACTAGTCGGCAAAAACGAATTTCTGCCTGAGGCTCTGAAATTATTATCTCGACAGGACCTCAAACTTTGAATCTCCAGGCCGAATTGCTTTGTGGGCTTTGATGGAGCCCTAACCTCAAGCTACCTCACTGCAGCACACCGCAGATTTACCATGCCGCATACATGGTTTCCATCAATGGTAACTATCGACGCACATGCCGTCTGCGGTCAGCATTGCCTCTCATCTGTCCAACGCAGGACAGCGACCTAGGCAAGAACAGGTCTCTGACTTTGCGCAGTTGCCTAGCGATACCGAGAGTCTAGTGAAGAGAGGTTCATTTCCCGGAGCCACTCATGTCGCATGGACCACCATGACTTCTAACCATAAGCAGGCCACTAGCAATTTCGAGCAATTCCTTTCCTCGTGCGCTATGGTGGCTCTCAGCACAAACTTAGCACCTTCGCTCTTTTCCTCACCATAGGATTGTATGCTGCCACCGTGCTAGCGCCTTCCGCTAGACATTCATTTTCTCATTCTCGATTCTTAGCTGATAATCCGCGCTTTGCCCGCCGGTACGAGTCGCGAGACTTTTTTCATTTTCATCTTCTCTTGTTTCTGCTCAATCTTTCTCACAACATCAGCCAAGCTGGCACCTTCATTGATAACACTACAGCACCTTCAGCAAGCGAAGCCTTTGTTATCATCCAGCATCAGTGTCGTTCTGCTACGAGGTACGTTTCAAGAGCAGCGGTAATCTTCCATTTGAGACTCGACATGTGTTTCCCAATATTTCTCGACAGGTGATTTGTCTCGTCCGATTCCCCTCATGGGCACAGGCGATCAACTAAGAAAATTTACCACACGACCATTCCCCACTGATACCCCGTACCAAAACTATCACCCCTCTGCTGCGGCACACAAGATATGCCGTCTTCCACGCTTCCTCGCGGAATACCCTGCATCCTTCTGATTGTCTTGTGGTTTTTCGCTGACCTCCATTACCTAGTCTCTGCGCAATCTACCTTACCGTGACGAACTTCAAGGACCTGACAACGTCTCTGCCAGAGCGAGCGATATCAACGACCAAAAGGAGGGAGGATGTCATTCTACGAGCCTCAGGGGTGGCAAGCTCCTGCTCGACAAGCGTCATGGGAACAGCCTGCGCCCCCGTCACGCTCGGGTGCTAGCTCAACCTCACAGAGAGAAGAGCCGAATGCATTCGCCACGCAGTTCGAAGGTATATGCTGCCCAGCGACACGTGCGCCATGGATACTGATGGGTTACAGAGATTGACCGAGCTGTCGACAATCTGGTGAAGAGTGGGAAGCTATATGCAGGCGGACCGAGGCGAGAGCCACCACCTGCCATGTATAGCCCTCATGGTATGCCCGTGGTTGGAGCACGCGATCCGCAAGAGTGCTGACAGTGATTAGGAGCCCCACGCATGCACCATGGACGTCAGTCAGTGGGTGAATTCAGGCAATCAAACCGATCAACTCCCAATCAACAGAACTTCTACGCTGCCCAAAGGTACCAGGGCCGACCGTCCGAAGCCGACCAGATGATGCAGGCAAAACGCCGCATGGCTGCTCAACGAGAACGTGAGCTTCGCAACTACCACCAAGAGCAGCAATACAACAGAAGTGCGTTCCCTGCGCCAACCGATGTCTGACGCAGCTAATCCCATCAGGCGTTCTGGCGGAGATGGCCTCCAACAAATCCGACCGATCGATGAGCCCGAGTACCCTTAGCGAGGAAGGCCGAAGAGAACTCATCGCACGACAGCGCCAAGCGCTGTATGGACCGGATGCATCTGGCTACGGGCCACCTGGCCAATACGGTCAAGAGGGGGCTCAGAACGAACAACAGGCCGGGTCAGGGGGCATGAGAGGTTCATCACCTCGAGGCATGGACCCATTCGGCATGCCTGGCCAGGGTGAGAATGTGCAGCAGCAGATTAACGAGGGCAAGACCACTTCACCACATCAACAGGGGAACGCACCTACCCCTCCCACAGGTGACGACTCGGCGCACTCGCGCACCATTTCGAAGTCGACCACTGCACCCGTTACTGGCCCCATGGGACCCATTGGAAGCCGGCCAAATCCACCGCATATGCCTGGTCAGATGAACAAGCGGACTACGTCTCCACTACCGTCTTCGCTGGCTTACGGTTTCGGTCCTAACGACCAAAGCAACGACAGAACAGCGTCTGGAACCTCCACAGCGGGACAGAAAGAGAATACCGGCCCTTCCATGGGTGCGTGGGGGACAGGAAGTGGTGTCTGGGGAAATAAGATTGGTTCGTCTGTGTGGAGCTAGATGGTACGAATCATGTTGCATGATTTCGCAACGTGGCGAGATTGTATCTGTACTCGCAACAACAAAACGTGCGTATCCGAGCTCGAGGCTGAGTGACGACATGTGGTACATGCCTAAGGTCGGCTTGAGGGATCAAGAGAAGGATGTTTTGATGGGGTTGGGGTGCTTCTTACATTCAGCCTTAGTAGCTGAGGGATACGGTGCAATCAGAGTCTTCGTAGGAGGTACACGCGGAAGTGGTTGGTAGGATTCACTGGGTGAGCATCTCAAAATTGCTCGAAGCCGGTGCATGAGAGGTGTATGTGGTCGCAGAGGTCTTTTTGACCATGTTCATATTGCATTGGACGGGGGACTCGAAGATTATTTCAGCGAGCATGTGTTCCCTCGAAGCGTTCGGCTCTTGGGTGGTTGGGCTCAGGATGGCGCGAGGGACTGTCTGCTTTTTTTTGCGATCGCGTCGGAATGTCCATCAGGTTGGGCGGTAATAATCGGTTGGCATGGCAAGGTGATTTCGGTAGGATTTGTCGGCTCTTTGGAACGGGCAACCTCAGGAAGTGGTAGCGATTATATTTGGAATCGGCACTTCAAGTTTGAGGCGGCAATGGCGTCTGATGTTGATATTGCAGGTTCTAGTGTCGGAAGCTCACTATACTCGAGACTTGCGATGATCATGCGTGGTAGTCGGGACAAGTTATCAGCAATGAACATTCCTCTTTTGCAATTCCGCCAACCTGTACAGTTATTCACTTTACAACCCCAAGGTGATAATGTGGCCGTCTCACCATGCATGCTACGCTCATCCCTCAGATAGTCCTAGTGAAGGCACCAGCGGAGCCCTGAGCCCAGATACAGTAGGACGGGTGAGTTCTCCTCTATGGGCTCTGTAGTTGGGTTTGACGGATAGAGTATTGAAGGCGGGACTCGAGTCTAGCAACCAGGGCGCCCCGGTCGATGGAGCCCACACGGAGAAGCGCAGGTCCAAGCGAACGGGACCACGATGGAAGCCACCCACAACGTAGTTATGACAGTGGTCGGATTTGCCATCCGGCGTGCACTCGTCTCCGTGGCTCAAAGTTCTGCTAGGCTCGCCTCCGCCACGGTCTAATTCAGTCTACACTTCTCTACTGATACTCATGGAGGCTAAGGGTTTTATTGCCTTCCCTTAGGTGCCAAGAGTGCACCCGGTATTGATAGCGTCAAACGACAATTGCATGCTCGAGTCCATGCCATGTCTGCGACACCAGGGTTGTGTGCCAGAGCTCCTTGATGGGATGCAGTTGGCCCAAAAGCATAACCAGTAACAGCACCTGTGAAGACACCATTGTTGGAAACACTGTCAGGTATCAGGTAAAATGTCTGTCTTGTGGATCACGAAGAACACACGAACAAGGAGCGGGCGGGAGGATTGTCCCCTTACGGGAGTCTGCTAACGTACGTACTGATGCTGTGCAGCACCGGATACTACGCTGAAGTAGGATGGTGTCGACGAGAGGGATGAGCCTACCAGAGATACCAGTCTAGTCCTCTGAACAGGTATGGTCAAAGAACTCTTACACATGACCTGCCAGGTCGAAAGCCCTTTTCTGGAATCCCAGGCAAAATCGACTTCAGAACAGTCATGTTGGACGGCTGGCCATGTTGTCTCCTTGTGCGGGTTGGGATGTGGCAAAGATAGTATTTTCCTAATCGAATATTTTCACGGCCTTGCATCAGCCGGTAAGGCTGTCTGGGGTTCGGATCGCTCGGGGTGGGGTAACTCGGCCTCAAACAAATCGTTCTTGAGTTTGATTCTATCATGCCAAGTCAGCTAGATTTCAACTGCCAGTTCAGTGTTTGCCCCATACACATTTCGACGCTAGTTCATAAGATAACGACTACGATCTTCACACTTCTGCTACACACCTACCTCTTTGGGATGACTGTTCTTCGTGAATATGCCGCCCAGAAAAGCACAGGTTGAGGTTGCCACCAGTCCAGAAACCGGTGAACAGGACCAAGAAACACGCTCTGGTACGTCTGCTAACGCGTCTACCCTATACCACTAACCCAGTTATTAGGCAGAATCCGCGCTAGCCATGCCTGCGACAGGTGCAGAGAGTGGCACGCCAAATGCTCTGGTGGTGTCCGTTGCACTAAATGTATAAAAGATGATGCAGAATGCCGATATAGTGACCGAAAGCGGGAGCGCGACAAGAAGTAAGCGTCGACAAAAGCGCGAAGCGCCACCTATGCGTTGACTTATAGCTTACCAAGGACCTTATCAGGAGTGTACAACAATATTCAAGCCTCAAGGATGACAAGCGAGAATTGCTTGCTGCATTGACCGACCTGATAGAGGGTCCACAATTTCAATCTAACCAGCATCCAGAACTACTGGATCTCATTCACAAGGTTTGCACCGCCTTTTCCTGAATTGCCTCCACCCGTATGCTGACAGTACGCAAGATGTCCTCCGAAAACCGACCCGAGAGCTCTAGATCTAGCACTGGAAGTCAAAGCCAAGGCACGACCGAAGATCGACCCCAAGGTAACAGGGGCCGATCCCAGGAGACGAACAGGAGCCAAAACCGAGTGAACGGTGTTGTGTCTACTCGCGGCGAGGCTTTCATCACCTCGGACATAGGTTCACCGGACCGTCAACGAGAACTTTCAGCTATCGTCAACCTTGATCATGGAACCGGCATGAGTGGATATGTAGGCAAAATGTCAGGCATGTCTTGGTTACAGCGAGTGCATGAATATCTCTTAGGGATAACACCCTTGACCTCACCCGATGTTGGTTTCACGTACCTCGACTATCATGTCGTCGAGGCGACGAGCCTGACTTACTTCACGGATGACGAGGATTTACTAAAAGTAGATGAGGACTGGGTGCAGCCTAACGAGCTGCCTTCATGGCAGATGGCGGTTGTGCTGTCAGAGGCCTACTTTCACTCCTTGCAGGGGGCGTTTTGCTTTGTTGACCGCCATAGCTTCTATCCGGAGCTCTCAGCAGCATACCAGAGAGCCACCAGTGGAAGGAATCCTTCGTGGGACCAGCGCAAGTACCTTGCAATGGTCAACATGATGTGGGCCCTTGGTGCGAAATGGCTGGAGTTGACACGTCTTGATCTGAGACCTGCGCAGCACCTCGGTATGTCGTCCGTTTCAGATGGCCATCTGATCTACTATGCTCGGGCCCGCGCTCTGGGTCTCGATCACAGAATGCAACTTGATCATCCTAACCTTCCGTCAGTGCAAGGTATGGGCATCTTGGCCTTCCATTTGATGGCGAATGGAAGCATCCAAAGGTAACCTCAATACCCTGTACCTTCTGAGCATCAGCTGACACGATACAGAGCGTGGAACCTGGCTGGGCAGGCAATTCGGCATGCTACCGCACTGGGATTGCATCTCAGGGTAGCCAACGAGACGGTTGGAAACATTGAGCTCCGGAACCGAGCTCGAGTCTGGTACTCACTGTCCCGCTTGGAGATCTTACTATCGGAAATCACAGGCCGACCGAAATGCCTACATGGTGCCGATGCCACAGTCTCCCGTACGTCCTCAGCTTTGGCAGAAGACACGCACCAACCTCCACCGAAAATGGACTATCCAGTCGTAGGCGTTGATCCCTGTGAAATCTGGAGAGCATTCCTCGGAGAGAACCAAGATGTCGCGAAGGCGTTTTCAGGTGGCATTACTCCGTGGCAACAATTTGGCCCACTGGCTCACAGCACAGCTGAACCTCAGTTCTTCACTGCTCTGAACTTGAGTGCAATCAGCGATAAAATTGGCTCGGAACTATACCTCAGCCCGGTGGACCTAACATGGGCAGATGTCCAAGGCACAGTCCGGAAGCTAGAGCGGGAACTAGCCAAATGGGAAGCCGACCTATCCCCCGACCTGCAGCTGTCAAACAGCGGCATGGCGGAGATCGACTCGCGCTCTAACCTGGAACTCGAGTTGTATCACTGCAGCGTAAAATTGATCCTCTACCGACCATTTCTCTGTGAGATCCTGATCGACGAGGAGTCCCAAAGCAGCATGGCCTACAACCGGCTCTGTGCCCAGAAATGCGTCTACGCCGCCATTCGAGTTGTCAACATCATGCCTGACCACGCCGCCATCGAGAATTGCTTGCAAGTCCTTCCGTGGTGGGGCCTCCTACACTACGTTTGCCAGGCTGGCGCGATTCTGCTATTGGAACTTTGTATGAACGTGCTGCATATGCAGACGGAGACGGGCAACGTGGTGATGGCGATGAGGAAGGTGCTGGAGTATCTCTGGGCGCTTTCTCCGTTGTCGAAAAGCGCGCATAAGGCATGGACGATGTTCCGCTTACTGGTGGAGAAGGTCACGCAGAGGTATCAGTTTGATATGCTTACCGATGTGCCTCAAAATGCGCAGAAGCCTTATAATTGGACGGATGAGGATGACGAACTGCTGCGGCGGTGTCTGTTGAAGATGATGCATTGACGCGCCTGCCGGATCTGGACATGCAGCGAGAGTGGATGGGATCGCTATGAGAATGGGCTGAGCTGAGCTGAGCTGCTCGCGACGCATTTTTCGCTACATATAATCTTCACGTGTTACGATATCATGAATGAGCAGCGAGATGGGCACGCTGCGGGGATGTTAGCCTTTATTTTATATACTTAGCCACACTTGAGCCTCTACCAATCAAGATTTAACAATCAAGGTTTCATGAAACATAGTATGTCCATACAATGTGTGCTGCAAAGGCACGCTGAGCTAGGGGAGTACCTTTGCTCTTCTACCTAGCAGGGTTCAAGAGCGGACGGTGCACCCGGTCAGGAGGAAGTACCGCTGACGCAACGTGTCGCTGGCTGGCGGATTTTAACGTAAGTACGTCGACAACTTCTCTCTAAATGGTATTCTCATTTCTCTTTTAGCATCCACTTACGAAGTCGATGACTATAGCTGAGGTCGAGACGTGGTGTCCCTAAGCTCAAGACCGCATTGTGCACACCGGAGCCTTGCTCGCCGAAGGATCGACGATGTTTGTGGCGGAGATCGTCATATTTTTTATCAAGATCGCCACTACGCTGTTGAGCTTAGCCTCCTTTGCCTCCGGGCTGAGACTGGGGAAATGGCTCTGCCTCAGCCCACTGGTCTTACCTAGAATGGAACTGCTCACGTGTCCGGCTATTGAGCGGGGCACACGTACTGTACAGCGTTGCACCTCTGAAAATAGGAGACACCATACTCTTCAAAATGGAAGGTTGGCTGAGCGTGCACGTTGCTTCACAATTGCTGACAGCTCGAAATGCACGCGCACTGTCAAAGTGTGCATGCTTGTTCTTATCTCGGGGACGAGGCTGACTGTCACCCCAAGGAGCGGCAAGATCACGGGTCTTTCTTGTAGACGCGGTGGCCAGATCATAGCTGCTACTTTGCTGATCAGCACTGCACTTCTGCGAAGATGTCGAAGCTCTCTAACGATCATCAAGGCGCATCGGATCGGTTTTCCTGAAGGAAGCCACGTCAGAAGGCAAGTTCATGCAAGCCTATGCGCCTTTGAGGCTGATTCGCGCTCAAGCACTGCCATGCAGCAGTTCCAGCCTTACACAAATCGTTGCTGCTAAATGTGGAAACGACTATGCGGACCCTTTGCAAAGTGTCGACCTCTTCGCATGCGACTCTCTTCTCGGCCTGATGGTAGTTTTTCGTCCACTCCAATACAGACCGTCGTCTCGTCTTGCTCGCGCACTTGGAAGTGCCCGTACGGCTGCTGAGGCAGCTTCTCCCAGACAGTTGAATTGAGGTCGCACTCCAGAATGGCTCACCGCACTCGTAGTTCACACAGCACGACCTCATCATCATTGTCTTCCGCCTCGTCAGGTGTCAGTCTCCAGCCCATGCAGAACAGCGGCGTTGCAACGACACCGCCGCCGACCACTCCACCACCGATCCCCCCCTCCCACACGACTCAACCAGTGACTGCCACAGCAACAGCAATTCTACCGCAGCAGAACACCGGCACGGGCAATATCCATGCTAATAACAACAGTGAGTCTCTCTCGATAACATGACCGCCTAGTTGCTAAACATTCCGTGCCAGACCCCGGAGTGGGCCCATCCTCGACCTCTCCAGCCGCTTCTACGAACAGTCCAGCTACTCAGAATATTCAGCATGGCCCAAGCCATGGCCCGATGGCACCTAAGACCAAGCAGCGTAAACAATCGCGCTACTCTCGTTATTTTGACGACTGGTGGACTTGGGAGATCTTAGCTGGGCTTCTTGGCACACTCTGCTTGTTGAATATAACCATTGTTCTTGCTGTCTTCGACGGAAGGCCGCAGCCTGAAATGCGGTGGGGCATAACGCTAAACGCTGTGATCGCATTGATCACAACTATCATGAAAGGCGCTCTTCTGACGCCTTTACTGGAAGGCATGAGCCAGTTCAAGTGGATAGCCTTTATGGGACGCGAGCGACCGCTGATGGATTTCAACGTATACGACGGCGCGAGCAGGGGCGGGTTGAATGCACTCACCCTATTTTGGCGCCTGCGAAAGAGGTTCTGGAGGTAAGCACCGTAGAGATAGTGCTAAGAATTTCACTGATCTTTGCTAGGGAAGCTACCGCGCTCGCCGCCATATTCTACTTCCTCAGCTTCGGTGTGGACACGTTTGTGCAGCAGCTCATACAAACTAAGTTCAAAGACCATGTCGTCTCGAAATCTAATGCAACATTGTTACGGAGTCAAAGGTACGACAGTTATAATCAATTAGCAGACCACCAGGCATCCATCGTACCTGAAGGTCCTGACGCTGATATGACTGCCGCGATCTACACCTCACTGTACGCCACCAGTCTTCCTGATCAAGACCTATTCACATGTCCTTCAAGCAATTGTACCTATCCAATCACGCCATCATTAGCGGTTTGCGGAGCGTGTCACGATCTGTCATCTGAGGTCGTTGAATACGAGGACTATGGTGTAAGTCTCTACCGTCTCCCACGGGGCCCTGAAGTCGGGATTTTGGTGGCCATGAATGTAACGGCCACAAACGATTCATCACAGACGATCTCTTTTACTGACCTAGGTCCAATTATTGCTTCATTTGCCTACGTCAACACTACCTACACGCTAAACGATACACCACAGGCCGGAGAGTGTGCACTGTATCTATGTGCTCAGGAGCTCGAGGCTGAAGTGAGGCAAGGGCGCTTGACTCAGAGAGTGGTCCGCAGTTGGACAAAAACCGTGCCAAAGCCCATCACAGATAATCAAACCGTCGCAGACGGTGCCGGTACTGGAAACTGGAGCTACTACGACGACATCAAAGTTGACACTGAAGGCATGCAAGGTAAAAGCGCCGGCTTAGACTTCAATGTTAGCATCAAGGCCTTCCTCGCTATGCAGAAGATTATGGTTCCGCTTTTGCAAGGCGACATAACGACTGGCGAACATGGATATAGCTTTGGACAAGTTTTCTCTTCAGACGTCATGCAGAGGTTGTATTCCACTTCGAACATGACAGCCCTCGTCGATAGGATTGCCTCTTCGATGACTTCCAGCATCAGACGCAACCCAGCTCCCCTCGCCATGGTTGATTACAACAATCCTTACACCCCGGTGCCCACGTACCCAATCCCAATTTATCCCGGCGAATCGCTGCGGGAGCTACCGTTCGTACACATTGTTTGGCCGTGGATTATACTCCCCCCTATCACTGTGCTCTTCTCCAACGCCTTACTCGTGTACGCAATGATACGGACGAGACAAGTGCGGAAAAGTCTCGACATTGGGGTGTGGAAATCGAGCTGTTTGCCTGTCCTTTACCATGGTCTGGACCCAGATGCGCTTGTGAGAGCCGGTATGGATCCTACCTTATCAACAAGCATTGCACATGTGGAAGCGAACGCCAATCAACTCAAAGTGAAACTGGACTTGGTCAAAGACGAGATCAAGTTGAGCTGAAGACGCACTGATAGAGCTCTTCCTAGTTTGCGATGTGTAACTCTTTGCGTGTTGTCGCGGAGAAACAACCCTGAGGAGCCATCATGTCCGTACACCGACGTACGAGGCCAAAGTAGCCTAGCGTTCCGCTGCAGTCAGGCTGGAGTAGACGGACGGAAGCGCGCATGGACTTTCGGCAACGACAACTTAACGGATCAGGAACACTATCTTCCTGCTCAGGGCCGGTTGTGGTCAGCGCCGAAGCCTCTATATTGCTGCCGTCACGAGTAGAGATCGATATACTCTCTAGTGACCTTTACGCGTCTTCTTGGAGGCTCCGGAGACATCAACGCCATATTCGAAACATAGCGTTCTTTACTGACTAAGCTGCACTCATTGTATGAACAACCCGGCTGTGAACGCACATGATCACAGCGAGACGCGGACCTTCTGGGTCATAGCAAGATATCGCCCGCCTCTCGTGAATCTGGACCCCGTTCGGTCAGATCGAGAGGCAGAACGAGCAGGTACGTACCGGAAGCATTAGGTGTTTCGGACGACTAGCTGGTGATTGAGACGAGCGACATGTGGTTTGCGTGGAAGTGTTTTCTGGTTCAGCAGTTCCAAAAAAGCTGCTACGCCCGAGTATTGAACATTAATCTGTACTAGTGATCTAAAGCAATTATCAGGACACTATGAACGCCACTCAAACGCGAATCCTGGACCTCCAACGGACTGGAGCGATATATCGCAGATGAATGCTTCGACCTGCTGAAGACGTAGAACTTACACCTTTTGGTTCATCCTAGAGCTGACGGGCTCCGAAGGTAAACATTATGTCACAGGCCAACAAAGATCTTCATTGGCCTCACGATCCCCTCAGAGCAGGGCGAGTTGGAGACTACGGATCGACTTTCTTCAGACATTCCCGTTCACATACGGCTCCCTGTCGTAGATGAGGGTCAAGGTCGTCGGAATAGGGCTTTCTCGTGAATTTGCATCAAGGTACACCCGCATGTTGACGCCAGCAACTGAGTGCCCAAGTGTGCTGAAGTGACCTTGTTTACCCGGTGCCCGACGCAGATTCCTGAGCCGGAAGACTTCCTTTAGAGTCGAAACGAGTGCAGGCGCAACCAGGCGTGCCCCAAAGCAGAAGTGTAATCCGTGGCCGAGGAGCGTGTAAGAAGAGATTGGGCGGTGTGGGTCGATTATCTCCGGATTGGGGTAGGCAATGGGGTCCATAGCCGCTCGCGAGGTTGCGATCAGAACGGTTTGATTCGCCTTGATTCGGATTGGGCCACGCTGACCGTCTTTGATTGTGATGTCTTGCGTCGCGACGCGAGGCAGACCAGGTACGACGCCGGCATGTCGCATGCCTTCATAGACAAAGCCCAACATTTCCTTGTCGGCAGCAGGATCATCTCTGTGAGCGAGCTCGATGATGCGGGCTTTGTATTTCTCGTACCCTGGGCTGAGGTAGAGGTCGATGAGTAGTGAAGCTTGCTGGGTCATGTTGCCAGCGACAGGAGCACCCATCCCTATGCAATCCCCTACGAGATCTCCGTCGGACAGACCAGACTTGGCAAGGGTTTTGTAGAGACGATCGGCATCGGGTCCTACCTCGTAAGCCGTGCCCTTCTCGACGTAGTCAGCGAACACCTCTTTGTAGCCGCCTTGTTGAGTTGAGAGATGTCCGTGGAGGATGCCCCTCAGTACTGGTGCGACTTTCATACTCTGTTCCCGCAATTCCCACTCGTGGATGGGTAAGATATTGAAGCTCTGGTACATAAATAGAACCAAGTAGAGGTCGAACAGCTCCGCTCGAGTGAGAAGACCACGAGGATGCTCCTGCGTCTTCAATGGAATGGCGAACCTCTCTGCGAGCCACAAGATAGGCGTGACGTTAGTGACATCTCTGACAATATCAATCGAGTTTCGAGAATCTGGATATGACAAGGAGCTCTTTTCAATCAGCTCTCTGACGTTCTTTCGGAAGTATTGTGAGACGTGCGATTCGAAGCCTTCTTCGAAGAAAGCCTTGTGAAGGAAGGTGGAACGTTCGTCATGTCGGCTTTGCTGATCCCAGCCAATCATGAAGTCGTGTCCGTCAGTACAGTTTCGGATAGCAGCCTGATACATGACACGGAAGTTGTCGCGATCCTCGAAGACCTTCTTGCATCCCTCTTGCGTGTGGATGCCCACAATCTTTGTTGCGTGAGTCGGAGGCCTTCGTAGATTATACTGCTCGATCACACCATTGTCTTCGAGGATTCCGCGCACAGCTTTGGGTGTATAGAATGGCAGTAGAGCATATGTTGATGTGCCGGTGAATTCACCTGGGAGCCCAGTGAACAACAGAGTCGGGAGGACACCTCCGTACGAGCCAGTTGCGACGCTGCCGCCCACCTTGGATTGGCCCCAGTTCGTCAGAGTGCTGCTGTTGAAGTCGTAGGTGAGGAAACGATCGCCTCTTACGAGAGACACTGCGTCGTCCAATATTCCACGTCCGGTTGTCTGTCCAGGACAGACGCCACTGCCAGACATGGGTGGTTTGGTGCATTCTGCCTGGATACATTGTCAGCCAAGGCATCGCCAGATGATTAGTGTGGATCAGGTCTAGCAATTACCTGAAGACCGGGATACAACTCCATGTTGTCGATGTGACCGTACAAGAGCTCAGCAGCTCGGGCGGTCTCCTCATCTTCACACCACTGCATGAAATCCTCATATGGGTTCAAGTTCAAGTACTTCCGGAACCTGTAGTATTGTCAGCCTGTCTTGAAAAATATGGCGCCACCCGTGGCACACAGTTGACACTCACTCGTTCAAAGTGCAAACATTGAAAGCGCCTCTGGCCTGGAGCTGACCCATGAGGTCTACTATCTTCAGACTCGCTGGTGTACCATGGGCCCCGAACGCATGAGCTGGCTCTTCAATACAGTCCTTAATAATCTTGCCAAGATCCGCATCATCGAATCTCCCATCTGGACCTCTCTTCAAGTTGTCAAATGTCCACTCTTTAGGTGGCATTGACATCAGCTTGTGTCCCTCCGTTTTGACGATCTTCCAAAAGTGTTCTGGCTTCATATCATCAAGGGATTTGAGCTCAGGGAGGTTCGTCCGTACCAAGTCCTCCATCCAGTCGGCATCGGCTGCGCTCAGAGCGGCATGCCAATGATAAAGCACGGCAAACTCCACAGAAACGACGTTGCCAGCACCTCTTTCAACTCGGTCGCCGCGCAGCTTGATCTCCCCTCCCAAGTCGAGAGACCATTCGGAGTTGGCACGCGGTGTGTTCAATATTGCAGCAACGTAGTCTTTCAAGACCACTGAGGCGAAGAAGCCGACGTTAATATTTCGTGCGATTTGGAAAATGTCTTCGTCTTGCCTGAAGCACATCTGTTAGACCAAGAGGGCTGGTTTCCTCAAATGGCATACATGGAAGACTTACCATTCTTTCTGCTCGTCAGTCAACTCGTCCCAGTCGCCGTATTTGCCCTCTTCATTGATAGACCAGAGAGAATAGGCTATTGCGTTATGGTTCCTTGAAAACATTATCAGAACGGTGATAACCCCCGGGGGCATCAGCATGATCCTCTCGGAAGCGATTGAATCCGGATATATCGTTCCATTTTGGTACGTTCGTACTCTTTTCTGCTCTTCGCCCGTATTGCCGTATAGTGTGCTTAGATCAACGTAGCTGGAGGTCTCGTTGATCCACTGATTCGTACGCGATGTTTGAAAGCATTCGTGAATGACGATTGTAGCGAATGAGAAGAACAACCTGTTCAACCCGGATGGATGCGGACGGAAAGGTCCTTTTCTTTTGAGCAGCTTCTCAAATACAAGTTCCGGATCGGGTAGATTAGGACCTTTGGGTTTCGTAGGCGGAACACTTCGACAATAAGGAGAACCTGCTTTGCCCATCTCAGGGCTCCAATGGTTGTTTCCACCTCCGTCGTGTCTTCTGTACCGACTCTCTGGACCTGCCAATGTTGCTGGTGGATGAGGCAGGTCGTGCCATAACATCTTGATGAACCCGCCTGAAACATTCGCACTGAGACCACTATCAGACGGTAGGGACTGTAGCATGGATACACCATGCTCGAGTAACCATTTCTTGTCATCTAGCGGCTCGCCAGACGCGAGTGTGTTGAAAGCCTGTACCATTGTCCTTGTGTCCTTGCCGCCTAGATGAAGAAGGTCATGGAGCATTGATGTTTTCTCTTCTGACACTCCCCCTGCGGCATGAGAGTCGGTCTTGCCATCCGGCGCAGTCGGGGCACTACGCCAGACCATCCCCATCAGGGCAGTCAAAGCACTTGCCATGATTGCGGCTTCGAAAAGAGACTTGCCTTCACAACCCTGGCTACAAAGATACGCAGCTGAAGTCACCAGCTGAAAAGTCAAGTCTGGTTGATGTTGAGCAGAAGAAATTGTCGACTCATCCAAACATAACCCAGCCCGGCCTGGAGAGCTCTTCTAATCGAGCGTTGATGGTTGGATAGTAGCTGCAGTGGGCTCACCATGCATTGTGGTGGAACCATCTTTGTCCTGTCCATGACCACCAATAGCTTTCGGCAGCGGTGTGTACTGAGTTCGCATTTCACGACTTCTCTCTGTAGGCTAACGCATTCTCTCTGCCGGACTTGACAGATTGAACGTAAGTGACTGTTTCCAAGGCGTGGATCCGTCATTGGCAACCTCTTCTGCTTGTCGATAGCGTACTGAGCTCGCGCTTAGCTGCATGTTTGACACAAAGTCCGGAGTAAACAAACTCGCCTATCGCAGATCCGACGTACATGTACTCCGGAAGGAGCAATCAAGATCGATCTGGCACCAATCGCCAAGCTGCGATTCAAACTGTTAGCGGCAAGCGGCAAGCTGCATGTCGATCTTTACGTGAAAGCGGGCCGGTTGATGCCAACCTGTTGTGGAGCTGACCTTCCTCAAGCGGTACAGGTCCAGCTCGCCATCTTCCCAAGTGGCCGGTGCTGATCGTCTTCACCTTCTTTCATATTACTAATCCAGTAATTCAAACTCACTCGATCTCCTCTTTCATCGGTGCTACTGCAGGCTTCGATCCTGGTTGAAGTCATGTCTCCGCACCGATCAGCTAGTGGTGACACTAATTCCGTGAGTGATGTTCAGCTTTGGTCGTTCGACGACTTGAGTGGCACAAACGCGCGCACATTGCTTCGAATCTGGTCCATTGTGAGCGATCCGGTGCATCTGAATGCAGCTGTCGACGTATGCTATGCACTACACAAAGCCGCTCATCCTTCTCTAGGTAAGTGCCGTGGTTTGCCTTTGCAAGTGCTTGACACAGCAAGGCAAAATCGTCATGCAGACCTGAGGTAAGCTCATCGTCGGTGTCGCGCACTTTTTGCCAGCGGTACCTCGACCTTCAACCTCTCTTCCAATGCTTCATCTTATAAAGTATCTTCTCTGAGCCAAAAGTAGCTGATATACGATGGATGCGGCTGTGGTGTACCACTGGAATCGGCCCAGGTATCCCTTGCAAGCACTTTCCATAGGCTCTGCGCAACCATATACGGCAACATCACCAGCGGAGAAAGCGGACGGATCATCTATGAATCTGCTTTCAGACAGCACACCAAGGAACGACGGTCCAGCTCCATGGTATCGAGCTGTAACAGACAGTCGAGGAATAAGCTATCCAATAGCGTCACAGCTTGAGAATGACAGCAAGCTCTTGTCACATCAGCCTGTAGAAGACACTCAAGCTACGGACGAGAGTTTCACTGCAGTATCCTTGTCACATTGCTCGGCTCCCTCGCCATCCTCGCCACGGACCAGTTATGATTATCAGTCGCGGAACGTCATGACCGGGAGTATTTTATCCTCTACTCAGCTGCCAGGAAAACAGAACACGGGCTCTGGAATGCCAACTCAATGGGGTCGAAATACGTATCCGATACAAGCCGCGATAGACTCAACCCCGGAACACCACCCACGGACACCAACACCAACAGCAGCGGAAGAACGTGAACATGAGCAGTCACCCGTGGAAGTGCCGGAACTCGACCAGAATGTGGCAATGAAGAGAACCTTGAGGAGAATGCCACGGAGTCGACGGATAACTTCTCCGATACCACCAGAAGTAGTGGGGGAGGCTTCGTACTCACTCCAGTTAACGGAGAATGAACAAAGAATGGGCTCATCGGTAATAAATCCTTGGAAACGACAAAAATACCCCCTGCAGTCAACCATCAGTGGCTTGACGACACAGCACCCAGATCCCGCACCACCAGAGCAAGAGTCAACACTGGCAAAGGAGGCATACTCTAGCCGGGTTGGGAAGCATGAAGAAGCATCCAAGGGGAGTGATGGGCAAAACCGACGAGTGGTTTCACTGCAGCCATCGACCAACGACGTGACTGCTCTAACCGCATCGACACCATCATCTCCGGGGATTGGAGTAGAGGACGTAAACCGGACGACTACATGTCAGGTTCAGGAAAGCAATCAAGCTGCGAAAGTGAGCAAGCCGTGGCACCGCAATGCATACCCTTTGCAAGCACCTGCCAGTAACGTAGACTTACGGCACCTGCCAACACCACCCCCATCACCAGAGACAGAACCACAACCAGTCAATGGAGTGCATCCAGATCAAACGAGAGAAAACAACCAAGTTATAGATAAAGAAATCAAGGCCTTCTATCGTCGAGCGTACCCTTTGCAGGTGCCGGCCAGCAACGCGAACCTACGCCGCTCATCAACGCCATCATCGCTGGAGAGACAACCACAACATGCGAGTGAGGTATCTACAGAGAATCACCGAGAGAACAATCAAGCTAGTACAGTGAGCAAAGCATTCCGACGTCAAGTGTATCCCCTGCAGGTGCCGGCTAGCAACGCGAATCTACGCAGCTCACCAACGCCGTCATCGTCGAAGAGAGAACTACAAGACACGAATGAAGTATCTGCAAAGGAGTTTCGAGAGCACGATCAAGCTGGTAAAGGAGCCAAGACGTTCCGTCGCCAGGTGTATCCGCTACAGATACCAGCAAGTATTACTGATTTGCGGGGTTCACCAACACCACCGTCATCCCCAGAAGGAGAAGCAGAACACGCGACTGCAATAAACCACGGAGACCTTCGAGGAAGCAATCACGCTGCTAAAGAGAGCCAAACAGTTCGTCAAGTATATCCCTTGCAGTCACCAGCAAGTGTCGCGGACTTACGGCGCCCACCGTCACCATTACCGTCATCACCCATAGGACGAGGAACTCAAAGCGAGAGCAAACCTTCTGCAACCAAATGTCGAGAGAAAGAGCTAGCTACTAAAGTGATCAACCAGTGGAGGCGTCAAGCATACCCATTGCAATCACCTAAAATTGTTTCCCCCTTCCAGCGACCACCAACACCCCATCCACCAGAACACGAGGCAGAGAAAGACGATACGTCACGGTCAATCCACCTCCCGAAAAATATTCGAGCTGCCACAGATTCAGAAAGACATGATCCCAATGGTCGTACCATCGTCGTCTGCCTAGATGGAACCGGCGACAAATTCGATAATGACAACAGCAATATCGTTCATCTGATCAGCGCTCTGAAGAAGGACGATCCACATCAAGTGTCCTATTATCAAGCAGGAATAGGTACCTATTCTTCCAGTGGGCTCAGCGCTGGTGCATCTGCTGCAACAGACATGGCGATTGGATCCGGCCTTGGTCTTCACGTGAGAGACGCATACAACTTTCTAATGCACTCCTACAAAGAAGGCGACAAGATCTGCATATTCGGCTTCTCTCGAGGAGCATATACCGCTCGTTGTTTGGCTGGCATGATTCATAAGGTCGGGCTTCTGCCGCCTCGCAACCTTCAGCAGGTTCCGTTCGCTTACGAGTTCTATAAGAATGATACCCCAGAGGGTTGGAAGCAGAGCGAAGACTTCAAGAAGACATTCTGCATTGACGTCTGTGTTCATTTCCTTGGCTGCTTCGATAGTGTGGCCAGTGTAGGCTTTATACCCAGGCAACTGCCATTGAGCAGTACGCCGACCAGCAAGCCCCGCTATTTTAGGCATGCGATGGCGCTGGACGAGCGGCGAGCTAAGTTCAAGATCTGCCGCCATCAAACGAAGGATTGGGATGAAATTGAGCAGGCAGCATCTCCAATAGATGCGACCGCGAAGTCTGCACGATCGAATTCTCTCCGTGTTCTGCCGAACTATAAAGACCTGGATGATGCGCCACCAAGGTACACTCCGCATATGAAGTACGGGAAAAGCAATCACCCAAACCTCACGGACGAAGAATACGAGATACTGTGGGGCCACGAAGCACCGTTCGACACCGACGTTCTTGAAGTCTGGTTTCTGGGCGCCCACGCAGACGTTGGTGGAGGTGCTGTGCAGAATGACAAGCGACATAAGCTAGCCCAGATCCCGTTACGCTGGATGATCCGTCAAGCATTCGAATGCAATACGGGCATAATCTTCAAGACCGAGGTCCTCGCCGAATACGGTCTCGACGTGCACACGCTTTGGCCTAAGTACGAACGACTCAGTGCACCAGTCCACGGACCACCTCCCTCGTTCCTCGAGAAGTACGAGGAGGATCTTCCCCCAAGATCCATTCGCCGCTCTAAACTTGTTCCCATCAAGAGACAAGAAAAGGGGGAGCACTTCTACCACCTCAAGGGTCGTGCAGACGAAGACTGGACCCCAGAACAACTCGAAGATTTCTACGATGCAATGTCGCCATTGAATGACCAGCTCGTGCAAGCGCCAAGCTGGTGGATTCTGGAATTGTGGCCGGTTCGATACAAAGTGCCCACAGGGCTGGGCGAGGTTTCGACCCGACTTGGGATGAATCTGGGTCGATATCGTGGAGTTGATGACTACGAGCCGAATGTGCATTGGACTGTGCTGCACCGTGTGGAACAGATGGGCTATAAGATACAAGCGAGGACATATGCAAATACTATATGGCGGACTGTTGTATAGAAGGCAAATTTGGTGCTGAGTCATCTCCTTACAGAAGTAGCACATATGTACCACTAATCGGGATTGGTGTGGTACTAAGTAGTCGTCGCTATTAGTAGAGTTGAAGCAAACCTCGTCTAATCGAAACTGTGCCCACTAGCAGTACCCAAATCTAAGTCTGAGGCTGACGAACAAGCATTTCACCCACCTCTCCGCACGCACGAGGGCTGACGTATTTCCGCACCCAGCCTCCGTACGGAAACTCAAGATGACCGCTTTTCAAGTCTAAACTTGGTAGGTGAGCCGGCTACCTTGAGTTTCCGCCCGGAGCCAGCCTCTTCCCGGACAATCCATTTAGCCGGTTTGCATGCTTTGCTGGTGCAACAAACCGGCGACTTTGATTGTCCGGGAGGAGCCAGCTCACCTTGCTGACCCCGCTGCTTTAACCGCCTGGCCCTGGATTAGCGGGTAAGCAACACTATTGCTTAAACCTTCGCTTGCCCTTCGGCCGAGAATAGCGAGGTAGCATTTTGGGCCGTGGTCATTGAAGCTAAGATCAATCGTCCTCCGGCTGCGCCCAATCCGCGCCCGTCAGAACTCGCGCCCGCCGGAGGGGAAGTGCAAGTGGCTCCTGATCTGGCAAAGAAGCGTTACCAGCTATCTCCGACCCGTGCATTAGTGTATCTTCCAAGGGGACGCTGAACAAGTGCACGCCGAGCACAAGACCCTCCTCTTCAGCGTTTCACAATCCATGAGCATAACGTCTTTCAATTTCCTGAACCACATCAAGTAATTGAGCCAGTCGCGTTTATTCTTCGCTACAGCTAATACTAATGTTCCACGAAAGCTGCGATCAGTAAGCCGTCAACTGGCACTTCATCGGCAACGTAGGAGCAGTCCAGGTGGATCAGCCCACAGCACACCGGGATATTCCTAGAACAATATATGGCTCGCTGGTGGCTAGCCCGGTGTGAAGACGGGAACAAAGACCAGTGTACTAGCTAGTATTGGTATCATTCGTGGTGTTGTCACTAAAGTCTCAGAGGTGAGGGCTAGAAGTAACCGCTAATACCAAGACCTTGTGCAAACGAGGGAAAGTGCGCTCCACACCGGGGGGGTAAACGCGCAACGTGCTCCACCCCGGATATCTCTACCCCGAGTCCCAAATATCTCCACAGTGCCTTCACCTATGAAAGAAGCATTGACAAGCACTTTCCTGACCCGCTGCCGTCGTCTGTACTTCATCTTCCATCGTTCACCTTCCTCCCCTACACCAACCGCAGACCGCGCCTATCTTACTGAGGCAAACACCAACCACCATGCATCAGGAAACCGAGATCAAATCACATCATGCCCTGGAGATCGAGCAACCAGCTGCGTATGCCGAAAAGGCAGACGTTGCCGATTACAAGGCGGATGCGATCGAGGCGGAAAATGCAGAGCACGCCATGACGGTGCTGCAGGCCGTCAAAGCCTACCCTATGGCTTCCTTTTGGGCGTTTGTCATATCGTGCACCATTGTGAGCTGCCCTTTCCCTCCCCTGCCATGAAGAATAGGCACCTGACCTCTTCAGATCATGGAATCATACGATGTCTTCCTCATCGGCAATTTTGTTGCCCTCCCTGCATTCAGAAACAAATATGGCGTGTTCCACGCCGCGACCAACGAATATGTCATCGAGACTAAGTGGCAATCTGCGCTCCAAGTGTCTGGTCAGCTCGGTGCGCTCATCGGCGTCTTCCTCGCTGGTCCGTTAACGAGCCGCATCGGATACCGCTGGGCTAATTTGACTGGCCTCATGCTCCTGAACGTTTTCATCTTCGCCTTTTATTACGCTCAATCGCTCCCCATCATTTTTGTCTCGCAGCTTCTCGAAGGGTTGCCGTGGGGAATTTTCATCGCCAACGCACCAGCATACTGCAGTGAAATTGTACCGATCAAGCTGCGGGCCCCTGCAACACAGATGCTCCAGATGTTCTGGGCCGTTGGTAGCATCATCGTTGGTGCTGTCACCTACCGTTACAACAATAGGCTTGACGCAAGCGCCTACGAGTACGTGCTAATTCGTGTCACAAATCCTTGACTAACGACCGTCAACAGAATTCCGATTGCGCTTCAATGGATGTTCCCCACTCCACTCGCTATCCTTATCTTCTTCTCCCCGGAGAGCCCTTGGTGGCTGGTTCGAAAAGGAAAGCACGAGGCCGCGGCACGGTCGGTCGAGCGCCTTGGACGCAAGTCGACAACGAATTCGTCCGAGACTGTCGCGATGATGCGTCGTGTCATTGAGCTTGAGAAGTCCGACAAGAAACCCAGCCATCTCGAACTCTTCAAAGGCACAGACCTCCGACGCACCCTTATTGTTTGCGGTGTCTACGCAGCACAGAATCTCACTGGCAATCTGATCGCTAATCAGGCCGTCTACTTCTTCGAACGTGCGTACTGAAAATCTTTGCTTTCGGTGAATGCGTGTACTAATACGTGCAGAGGCTGGTATGGGGATTGATACTGCGTTCGCCTTGGGTCTCATCACTTCGGCGCTGCAGATGGTTTTCGTTATGCTTTCTTGGATTCTTACAACTTATTTTGGTCGACGTTCCATTTATCTCTGGGGTTCGGCTGCCAACACCATCCTCCTAATCGCCCTCGGTATCGCGGCTTCGGTTGGCAAGTCCAACTCAGCCACTCTAGCCCAGGCGGCTCTAGGCCTAATCGTCTCTGTCCTCTTCACATTGGGGCCTGCGCCCGCCTCGTGGGTGATTATTGGGGAAACGTCGGCTATCCGCCTCAGGCCCCTGACGACCGGAACGGGGCGCGCTACATATTACATTGTCGAAATTCCTTGTATCTTCCGTAAGCCTTCATTTTAACGCTGACCTGGGTGAGAAGACTAACGAAAAACAGTCGCCTCGTACATGCTGAACCCCACTGGCGGAAATCGTAAGTGTTCTTTGCATAGAAGATCTTGGCTTTTGCTGACACGGTGCAGTTGGAGGCAAGTGCGGCTACGTCTGGGGCGGTACGGGATTGTTTTGTTTGATCGTCGCGTACTTTGGCCTGCCTGAGATGAAGGGTCGATCCTATCGCGAGATTGACATCATGTTCAAGCGCCACATCCCTGCTCGCGAATGGAAGAAGACGGAAATCGATATCAAAGACGACGAGTAAAAAGACAGTGGACGCAGGTATTATGCGGTTGATCATCGAAGCCGCAAGACGGCTCGTACCTAGCGACAACACAGTAGATGGGTTGGCAGGCAGACTGCAACGTGGGCGAGAGCGCCTTGGAAGGGTTCGTCGTACTGAAGGCCACTTCGTTCAATCTTTCCGAAAAGGCCGAACACGCTCTAGCGACGTCTGCGCTTCACGTGATCGAATTTTCCCATAATCGTAGAAGCGTATCCCAGGTTGCGGGTCCATTTACGAGCCACCTCCTAAAAAGTGAGAAGGAGCCCCTCAGCAGGATTGACGAAACTGTGTGACGTGGAATGATTGCGTTAAAATCTGCCTCGTTTAGTCTTGTCACTTATCGTCTTTTGCAAAAGTAATTAGTCGATTAATGTCTTGGCAACCCTCTTCGCGCTCGATTAAAAGACAGGGTAGGACACAAAATTACTTGGCATCCGTATCCATTCGATGCTTATGCAGTCAGCAAACTTACTTGCGCGTTCTTATTGATCGATTAAGCTGAAAGAAAGGTCACGCCACGCAGCACACTTATATCTGCATTTACGAGGCAGTCTTGCGTCCGCTGTTCAGCCTAACTGAAAAGATATTATGTGTTAACGCCACGTTCTTACGACTTGCGGGGAAGCATTATCTAGCTAAGCAGCCGGGCAGCCGAGACTTGTATAGAGGCTCAGATCTCACGAGCTTTCTAGCTTGTACTTCTGATTGCGGGGACATCGGATTGGGTCACAACGTTTTATTTGTGGCTCTTCCCGGCGTTATTCTTACTGGCTCATGTTGGCGCGACCTGGGCTACCGCAAGGATCTGGCCGTAGTTCAACCGGCCATCTTCATCCGAGCAAGGGAATGTTTGCGGACCGCCCAAGTTGAGAGTCTGGTAAGGGCCTGTTAGGCTTACTGATTAGGCGAATCAAATAACAGAAGGAAGAGCGCATCTCGCTGAACTGGTTGATCTGCATGTTAGCAGGCAGGAATACATGGTGGCACTCTGGCGGCGTCTGAAGCGAGCATATAGAGGTTCGCTCAGCACATCTATATTTCATTCATCATCTAGATGTCTCGACATATGAGTAAAATGTCAGGCACGGCTAGTGCTTAGCCTAGTATGCCTACTAAACACGTGCCATTGGAGTTCTCCGCAACAAGGCGATAAAGATTGGGGTAATTGCGGATAACACCCGATGGATATCTGCACTTGTAGAGGTCCATTTTCATATAACTTATAATTCATTGTTTAGTGGTGAATGTTGCCTTTGTTTAAGATAGACCACACCGAACGGCCTTTCAACCTTAATCTGTCCTTCAGACCAAACCCTTAGACAGAACTACCGACTGGACTCTGAGGTGTTCATATCGACGCTATGGCAGGGACCACGGTCTTCAGAAATGGGCGAATTTTTAGCGCGGAAGACGCGTTGGCCACCACAGCCGATTTCCTCGAATGTCTCGTGGTCAAGGATGACAAGATTGCATATGTGGGAAGTGAGAATGACGAGAAGGTGAAATCTGCAGAAGCGAGTGGAGCGGAGGTCATCGATCTCTCGGGACAAGTGGTGGTTCCTGCGTTCATTGATAGCCATATGCACCTCCTTCAATTCGGCTTGGGTCTGGCGAAATTGAACCTGAGCGAGTGCAAATCGTTCGAAGACATCAAGGCCGCGGTCTCCAACTATGCTAAAGCCCACCCCGAAATGTCCCGCATCCTCTGTCGACAATGGCACCAATCGGCCACCAATGGAAAAGCGCTGGCCAGCATGTTGGATGACATTGACCCGAGGCCAATTTACATCGAAGCCAGAGATTGTCATTCGACTTGGTGTAACAGTGCGGCACTTGAGGAGCTTCGTGAGCGACTTGAGGCTACGGCCGATCTGTACGGAGAGGATATCCATCGTGATGATGCCGGCAGACCTTCTGGTCTCGTCGCAGAAGGCGCCCACCTCGGCATGGTCTGGCCTTTCTTGACCGGAGCTTGTTCTATGTCCGAGAGGCTGACGGCTCTAAACAACGCCATCGACGTCTACATTGAGTCCGGCTATGCAGGCATTGTTGAGATGGCAATGGAAAACAATGCATGGGATGCTTTACAGCTCCTTCGTTCCCAACAAGATATTCCCATTCATATTGCAGCTCACTGGGCGGTCCCCTACTCCAAAGACGAGCAGCAAATAGAGGAACACTTGAACGAGGCTATTGCAAAGCACCGCGAGTTCCATCCTTCGAAGTCGCCGGAGTTGTGCATTATTGGGATCAAGTTGTTCAATGACGGCGCGATTGGTGGATGCACAGCCGCCCTGAGTCATCCCTATATGGGCTACACAAATCTTGTCGACCCTATCTGGCCAGCAGATGTACTGAAACGAACGGTCAAGAAAGCAGTGGATGCAGGTCTTCAAGTTGCTATCCACGCCATAGGCGATGTCGCAATCTCGCAGACAATTGATGCTATAGCTGCAGCCAATCATCCTCAGGGGAGGCAACGAGTGGAGCATCTGCAGCTAGCTAGTGCTGAGGATGTAAAGCGTGTTGGTCAATTGGGCATTACCGCGTCCATACAGGGTGTCCATATGGACCCGGTCGTCTCAACAGCCTACAGCCGCATAGTGAAACCTCATCTGTGGGAGCAAGCATTTGCTTTTCGAGACTTTCTCGACCATGGTGCCTGTGTTGCTCTTGGAAGTGATACGCCGACTGCAAGACACCTGCCACTTCCGAATCTATACAATGTCACGACTCGCCGCTCGGCAGTCCGGCCAGAACTCCCTGATGTCGTCCACGAGCATTACGCGTTGACATTGTCGCAGGCAATCGCAGCGCAAACGTCTCAGGCGGCATATTCCCGGTTTGCTGAATCGTGGACAGGCAGTCTGACGGCAGGCAAACTTGCCAATTTCCTGGTCATGGATATGGTATGGTCAGCCGAGAAATTACTGGAAGCAAAGGTGTCACAGACGTGGATCAAAGGTCAGAAAAGGTTCCAGAATACCACGTAGATCCAAGATTTTATATGTATTGGGTCCGCAGATTTCGCGATACGTCACTGTCCTGCACTGTAAGGCATGATGTGCAGCGATGAGAACCCGCGAACACTCCTGTTGCTGCATGTTCTAGCACACCCAACCGCCATCAACGTTGTACACCGCGCCAGTCACAAACGATGCCTCATCACTGAGCAAGAATGCTATAACGTTTGCTATCTCGTCCGGCCCTGCTCGACGTTTCTGTACCGTAACCTGTAAACCACGCTTCACGTGTTCGGAGTCCTCGCTGGCAGATAAGGGTGTGTTGACCGAGCCTGTCAATTCATAGGTAAATAAGATGTACTGCTGCATGTAGTGGTGCGACTTACCTGGAGCAACACAGTTCACCCTGATATGCTGATTCTCTTTTGCAGCTGTCCGTGTAGCCGCTATCACTGCGGCTTTGCTAGCGCAATAAGCCACATTACCCGGCGCACCAATCTGACCAAATGTGCTCGATGCCGATACCTGTATTAGCGTTGAATAGTAGTCAGCCATAAGCTGCTAGACATGATCCTTCGTGTCTTCGACCTACAATACTTCCCCCGCTGTCTTTCATGGCCTTCATTTCTGCCCGTAGGCACTTAAATACTCCTGTTGCGTTGACCCCCATCACGAAATCCCAGCTCTCGTCGCTCTCCTCCATGATTGGGGTTGCTTTAGTGATGACTCCTGCCATATTGACTGCACCATCTAGCTTCCCGAACTTCTGCAGTGTCGCGGTGATCCATGCCTCGACGGAGTCAGTCTTTCGGACGTCAACGGCAGTGTGCATGTGACGATCTTGGCTGTGGCCAGGCAAAGTCGATATCGCCTGTTGCAGCCCTTCCTCGTTTTGATCAGCCATTGATATGCTCGCACCTCGAGAGGCGAGGAGTTGTGCTGTAGCCAAGCCCATACCAGACGCGGCGCCTGTGATGGCGATCTGATTACGGTGAGTTTGTCGATTCATGAAAACTTTGGGTAAGGGAAGGCTGGTAGAACTAATAACTTTGCCGTCGAAGGAGGCCATCCTGAGCTTGTACTCTGCACCAACTCTACGCTCCCTGGATTCAGAATCGCTTTGGTAGCGCCTCTTATCCTATATTGCTGAGAGATAAGGAAACATCAGCAGTTGCAGTATCGGTCGATAGTTTTTCGTTCACAGGATTGCTTTCTATCGGTGACCGAAGGCCAGATTCAGTATCAACTTCTTTGCGCTGGAGATCATACCATTGAACAAGCCGAGACATGTTCGAGTGCGGTTCTCCACAGTTGGAGTTTGACCTTGAGAGCGTCCATGAAACAGGCAGGCCATCCCGAAGGCGGTTATCGCCCACGCCAGCAATTTAACCACGATGCAACTATCAGGAAAGCCAACTTGCAAGATTTTCAATCCCCAGGATCAAAGTTCTGATTTCTTGTCCAGTCCACATTTATCCCACACGTTAGAACACACTATGGATGTACCAGGTTTCGCCATAGTCACAAGTGGTGCGTCAGACATCGGCAGTGCCTGTGCAATGATCTTTGCACGTGATGGCGGCAGGAATGGCTTTGCTAGAACAAAAGGAAGCTGCAATACTACTGCATGGCGAAGGCAGGGATTGGGACCATCTCAAGGAATAATAGTAGCAAATGCCGAGTGGAAACATTCCCACTCAATATTACCGACAAAGAGGCTGTGGATAGTGTGGTTGCTAGAGTGGCAGAGATACCCGACCGCCTGGATTACGTCGTCAATGCAGAGGCATCGCAATAAAGCACCCTGGAGGCGCGGCTTTTGCGCACACAGAGGATTGAAGAAGGATCTTGGATGTGGACCTATCCGGAACGTTCTTTGTGCTTCGAGCTGCAACATGCATCATGTCGGAGCAAAACCTATTCGCTTAAATATAGACAATCGACCATTGTAAAGAGGCGCAATCGTAAAGTTCTCCAGCATACAAGGACTGGTGGGGACCGAGCTATCAACAGCATACACAACAAGCAAGCACGGAGTGCTAGGGCTGACTAAGACAGCTACTGATGATTATGCTAAGGAAGACGTGCGGATCTACTCCATCTGTCCAGGCTATACAGAGACAAGGATGACGACTCATGACCGGGCAGTGAGGGAAGCTATGGATACAAGGGTTCACAGTGCGGTACCGATACAGAGAATGGGTACACCACCAGAGATAGCTGATGGTGTCATTTTCTTGTGTGGAGGGCGGAGCTCATTCCTCGCAGGGACGGCATTGAGTGTAGACAGTGGATATACAGCAAGGTAGTTTGCCCTGCAAAGACAGGTGTAGGACCTCGTCTATGCTACGCTGCGTTTCGGGTCGTCAGGCAGGCAGACTCTGCTTTTAGCATTGATCGTGTGAAAATGCGTTCCTTTTCATGACATCAAGCCAAGTGACAGAAGAATTATCATGCTTACGTTTCTCCAGCCAAATCTGTTGTACGTCAAGCAGAGTGTCGGAAAATCTCGACAAGCCGCTCCTCTGGGCCACTTTACTGAACAGCTCGGCGAACGAAGCCTGAACACCCACGTCTTCAGCTTCGCAAGCTGCAATGAAAGCCGGCCATATGAAGCCAGCAGAGCCCCATACTGCATTCTTGTCCGTCGCCTCACAACGTAGTAGACAGTCGCGGATGGTTGCCACTCTTTGTTGCAACAGAGCAGAGTCAAGGTCGTAGATCCTTCGGTAGAAGTATGTGGCCAGAGCCTCGTGAATCGCGGTAAGCATATTGTTCATGACTTCCTTGTTGTCGTCATATTTCGAGTATGGCGAAATATTGCGTGCGTATTGTTTAGGCCGCATTCGTAGAATAGATCGTTCGACAGCCTTCGCTTGTGCTAAGAAGTCTCCCAGTGAGGTCGCACCTGCAACAGTAGAAGCTCCAGCGGCGTCTCTCCTTTTGCCCAAGCGAATAACCAGCGACAACATGAGCATGTAGGCTTCTGGGACGCCAAAGACTTCTGGGTAGAGAGTTGCAGGAAAATCTCCGATCCGTTCGAGGAAGAGATCATTTTCACCCTCATCTTGACCCTTTGCTCTCTGCATTTCCTGATCGAGGTTCCGGAAATTCGGTAGTCGGAAAGAAGCGCTGTCTTGACCGAAGACCAGGACTCCGCTCGTCTCAACAGCTTCGATTACATGAGCACGTTTATCGGAATTCGTTCCTGATATCGAGGTACTTTCGTAGAACAACCTTTCAAAGACATAGCAGTGATGGAGCAGACGTACCTTTCGGGACTTGTGTCGCTTGAGGCCACGAAGACGTATAAACTTCTCGGCTTCCAGAAAATAGCATTCTGTTTGATCTTTGCTGCCACTGAACAATGATACTTGGACCATTATGATCAATGCCATCAATATAAATTTGTATTTGGCAATCTTAGGAACATCGTAAGCTGTCTTCAGCATCATACGAACGTGTTGCCGAGCTCGATCTTTGTATGCTTTTCCTTCATCAAACCAGGTCTGGGACTTTTTGATGCCACCCATGCTGAAGGCACTTAGAGCCAACGTCCCGTAGAACACGCACAAGCTGGCATGATCTAGCTGTTCGTCCATCGCAATAGTTGCTAGGCAGCTTTTGACGTGAGGTATGAATAATGTGTGCCACGGGGTTTTGGTGTGACGAAAGGGTGTAAGGAGGTGGATCACGGTCGTTGAGTAGTGACTAAGAAGGAAGACCGCATTGGCCGGGACATTACTCGTGGCTGAAATCAAGGAGTTGCGTGAACTGAGCGGTATAATGGGAGCAGCACGGACTTCGGGCATGGATGTTGGGAACTGATGTTCAAGAGACCCATCAATGGAGGAAGTGAATGTCGGAAGGCCGGACATGGGCTCGCCGTCAATCAGTTCTGTGGCCCGGGGTGTATCTAGCGGCAGATTCCAGAGTGATGGGGTTGTGTGTAAATTACTATACTCTTGCTGATCGAATATAGAGCTAATCAAGGCCTGTGTCGCTGGTGATGGCAGGCCAGTATCTGGTACGGGAGTGCTTTCGTAACCAAACCGCAAATCAAAACCGCGTGGTAATTCTTCAACAGCTCCAGTTTCGAACACTGGCTCGGCAAGACTCGGTGACGAGTGTGTTACCCCGAACACATCAAAAGGTCCACGGCTGATGCAAACGTCCTCATTTGTACTGAGATTCTCGCAAAATTCGTCAATCTCGTTGAGACGATGATATACTTGCTTAGGTGGCACGCTGAAAGTTAGGAAGTCGCTCATGCGTATTCGCTCGGGTTCTGTGAAGAGGGGACGACATGGACGAGCGTGGTCTACATCGTGTGATGGCTCGACATCGAAGATAATACTCTTCTCATAACCCCCACAGAGCAACTTCGATTTCTCACACCTAGTGCATTTTGGCTGCGCCTCATCGCATTTCACATGACGACTTCGACACTACCAGAATTAGCGAGAGTCGAACTGGGAAAGCGATGCATACAGTGATACAACCACCAAGAGATCGGCTTCGGCCTACAGATAATTTGCCGCTATGCATCGCTCTTTCCAGCAGTCTAGCCATAGTTCCGTAGAAAGGGCAAGAACTGGACAACGTTCAGCCTCTTTCGAGGAAGGAAGCATCCCAGAAGTGAAACAGGAGAGTCATTACACGCGACAAGCAGCTGGATTCCAAAGTGGTGCAGGCGAAAATGATTGAGGAAAGTCAACGAGATGAAGGGTTTCGTAACATGTTCGGACATGGGAAAGCCCAGCTCCAAGTTCAAGACAGGAAAGTCAACGAGAAGCCGCTGCAACCAGTGTGGGTCTAGACCCCGCTTGTCAACTGCCTGTTTGGCTTGGCGAGCAAGGACTTCCGCCCTCTCCAACAGTCAAGGAGAAGCAAGTCATGCTTGTAAGTTTGCGAACCCATAATCTGGTGCATGTTCGGCTTTTACGAATACAGGCCTAATTCCGAGCCACGTCCTCTAGGTAGGTCCTCAACAACGCGACATCCAGGAGGCAAACTTAGCTTCGTACCACGATTGTTACCCGGGAAGAGGCAAGGCGGCTTTATCGTCGTGCAATGGCCAGTGAATAATCGATACGGTCTTCTAATCTACGCCGTTATAGCCAGCAGCTGCTTCTGCCTCCTGGCCTACTTGAGCGTGGGCTCTCCAGCAGGAGTAGTATTCAACTTGTTCATCAACTTGACGAACACTGCCGGGTTCACTTCCTGGGCCGTTTCTTGTATCGTCGGCATGCGCTTCCGGAAAGCATGTATGGCCCCAAGGCGTTACTCTATCCTATCGGTCACATTTCCAACCTTGGGCAGCATGGATCTGCTTGGTCTTCTTCGTCTTCCTACTACTGATGAATGGCTTCACGGTATTCTATCCTGGTCGATTCATTGCCAGTGGACTCCTCAACACATACCTGGGATCCCAATTTTCTTGCTTCGGTGGATAGGCCACAAGCTTACTCTGGGAAGGAAAGAGCCACGGTTGTATAAACCTGTCGTTGTAGATCTTTCGTTTAACATGCGGCAAGTTGAAGCTGATGCTGAAATATGGCAATGTGCGGAAGCTGCATGGAGAGAAGGGAGGAAGGCCAAGGGCAAAGGAGCGCTGAAAAGGGCGTCTGCCATTTGGGAATGCCTCCGGAAAAGAATGCTGCGAATATTACTTACTTGTGTCTGTCTAGAATGCCATTCGAGCAAAGTTTGGAGAAATTACATTCTGATCACTCTTGTCCGCTTAATAGATTATACCATGACTGCTGCTCGTGATTCCAGTTACGTGCCATATTTGGATATCACTCGGCTGTAGCGAAACTTCTTGTATGTCGGGGGACCAGCAGTCGAATGATAACAGGCAAAATAGCTCGAAGGTCATCGAAATCTGATCTGACGCACTTGAAAAGAATTTGAGAAGTAAGGGGTATGCTGAAGGGAGAACTGTAGTTGCTGCACATAATAGAGAAAGGTATCAGCCAAAGACATGCTCTTCCGTGATACCACGGAAACACTGCATGCTAGCTGTCAAGCGGACACCCCGCAGAGATAAGCTGGAGTGAGTATGACAAAGTCAAGACTGGTTGAAACTGACCAGCTGGAGGCGTTCAAGACCGACTGAGCCAATTCTGAAAGAGGAAAGTGTTAGAGAGCTCCACTTCAAACTTAATCCTGTCGGATGTAGCCTCGGTAGCGATCGGTGACGGTCTTACCATTAACACGAATTGGGAACTGAATATACTGGCAGGGCATGACATGCACATTTTTGAACCTAGAGAATCTTCATAAAGGGCACAAACAAGTCGATGTACTGTTATGTGGCTCGATGAAACGTCTGTGCTGTGCAAGAAAAATCACTGTTGAGCTGACTTTCAACGACGACCATGAGTCTCACTAATATCGACCGCCCGCTAGAGTACGATGTCCTGATCGTTGGCGCTGGTCTATCAGGGGTTTGCAGCTTGCACCACATCCGTGAAAAGTTCCCGTTCTGGCGCATAAAAGTGCTCGAGGCGGGCCCTGATGTGGGCGGCACTTGGTACTGGAACAAGTATCCAGGGGCACGATTTGACTCGGAATCCATCTCTTACGGCTTTTCTTGGGACAAAGAGTTGTTAGAACAATGGCACTGGAAGGAGGCGTTCTCGCCGCAGTCGGAAACATTGCGATACATTCAACTTGTGGCCAAGAAGCACGATCTATACAAGGATATCCAGTTCGATACGCGAATTGTTTCTGCAACCTGGAGGAACAGTGATCACACGTGGAACTTCGTGGACGCAACTGGAGCTCACTACAAGGCCACTTTCTTTGTAAGCTGTCTGGGCTTTCTCTCTGCGCCAACATTACCCCATATACCTGGCATCGACACATTCGCAGGCCAGGCGTTTCATACCTCTCGTTGGCCGGACGGTCTCAAAGTGGATCACTTTACAGATAAGCGTGTGGGAGTAATTGGGACAGGAGCGACTGGTATACAGACTACTACCGAGATTGCAAAGGCTCCGGTCAAGTCTTTGAGTGTCTTTCAGAGAACAGCGAACTGGTCTGCTCCTCTTCGCAATGCTCAAATATCAGCAGATGAGATGACAAAGATTCAGCAGGAATATGAGACGGTGTTCAAGCAATGCAGTGAGACACCAATGGGCTTCTTGCACAAAGCAGATCCACGAAGGTCTGCTGACGTGACGGACGCCGAGCGCACTCAGTTATGGAATGAATTGTATTCGCGTCCCGGATTCGGCAAGTGGCTGGGTGTTTTTAAGGACACATACACGGACCGTGAAGCTAACATACTCTACTCTGAATTCATGGCACAGAAAATTCGTGAGAGAGTCCATGATTCAGCAACAGCTGAGGATCTGATCCCGAAGAATCATGGCTTCGGCACGAGAAGGGTACCCCTAGAAAGTGGCTACTTCGAGGTGTACAATCAGCCAAATGTGCATTTGGTTAACCTTCAAAGGACACCTATTGAATCAGTCACATCGACTGGCATTAAGACTTCCGACGGACAAGAGCACGAGCTGGATGTTCTGATCTTCGCGACTGGATTTGATGCCATCACTGGTGCTTTCAGAGACATTGACTGGTCTTTAAAGGGCGGCCGGCCACTACTGGGCTATAGCGACGCCGTAACGCAGGATGCCAAAGCTCCCGTCTGGGTCGATCACCGGCCAAAAACCTTCCTCGGCATCACAGTCCCTGAGGCGCCTAACATGTTTATGGTGCTTGGCCCGCATCAGCCGTTCGGTAACGCAACGCGCAGTATTGAGCACGCGGTAGATGTCATTGTCGAGCTTCTAGAATTCTGCAGCGAGAACAGCTATACATACGTTGAGCCCACTGTTGACGCTGTGCATGGCTGGACCGAACATGTGGTGCAGTCTAGTGTAGGTCTTCTCTCAAACGAGATTGACAGCTGGATGACAGGTGTGAACAAGAACGTGGCGGGGAAGACGACTAGAAATGTCGCTAGATATGTGGGAAGCGCCATCGAGTATCGTCGCAGGTGTGAAGAGTGTCGTTTGGCAGGATGGAAAGGGTTGACGTTTGCCCGGAGTGCTCGAGATACAGTTTATGCAGCCGAGAGTGAGATTGGGCCACGACTTTGAACCCAGCAGAGTTTTTGCCGTGCTCGGACTTAGCGTAACACACCGATTATTCACGCTGCAGCTCCTGAAATGAATATACCATTTGTACCTTATTTGTGCAGTGTCATCGAGCGAAAGTGTGCAAGTTCTGCTCGTGAAGACGCTGGGCAGCTGAACGCGTCTGCCGAGGTCCCGCCAAGTGGCTCAATCTCAGCGTCGTTGCTTCCTGCTCGCGGGTACGTGCTATAGACAATTTGGGCCAACCGTGCGAAACTTAGGCTGAGACCCAAGCTGACGCAAGGTCATCATTCCCGCTTCTTCTTGACTGATTTGATTTCAGTGAAGGCCGAACCAACAATAGTAAGCAATGCCAATCCCAAAGGCAAGTAGAGAGTCTGGATAACAGCCTCGTTGTATCCGAAGAGCACATCCTTAAGATGATCTGAGCCCACGGTCTTACGAATATCGGAGAGTCCTGCATGCCGAAGCGCGGTCATGTTGCTACCCGGCGCATATTTCGAGACTTCATACGCCAGCCTGCTCTGGAAAAGTGTGGCGGATACAGCAACGAAGAGTGATGAGCCAATGCCTGCGCCAAAGATGAGCACACCGAGTGCTACTGACACATCCTTCGGTGACATTACTGTCATAGTAGCTGTAAATGGCTGTTGGACACCGACGCCAACGGCTACACCGATGAATCCGAGCAGCGCGGCGACCTTTGCTTGGCTGTCGTCGAGGTCGATTGTTGTGAGAATACCTGTTGCAATCGGGGCAAGCACGCTCGTGGCCAACATGAACGCTGTAGAAGTCAGTAGTCAGCAGATGCTTCTGTGGGGAGCTTACGTGTGTAGTATCCCACCCATGTGGTACCGAAGGCGGACCCGATGGATGCAAGTGCCAGACCAGCTATCATAGGAAGCCCTAAGATTCCAGCCCTCGTCGCGGTATAGCCTCGCACGCCTTGGAAGTAGATAGCGATGTAATACTCTGTGACGGCGAGCAAACCATTGGTGCAGCACGTGAAAAGTGCACTAGCAAGGACAGTCCGATTCTTCAGGATCCTCGGTGGCAGAATCGCTTTGTCTTGTTGTCGGTGCTGGACGTAAGCAAACCCAACAACCAGGGCGAGGAAAAGGGCGAAGAGCAGTATGATCCGCCAATCCTGCCAACCGTAGCGACTACCACCCCACTGCAACCCCATCATCAGACATACGATGGATGGCAAAATCAGCAAGGTGCCAAAAGGGTCGATCCGTTTCAGCTTCTCACGAATGGGAAGTTCAAGGTCTGGGTTCGGAAAGGGGTCTTTCATCCACAATGCAGTAATCGCGATTGCCACGACTCCAATGGGCACATTGATGCCGAAGCATGCTCGCCAGGTAAAGGCGTCAGTCAGAGCGCCACCAATTATTGGGGCGCTGACCAGGCCAAATGACTGCGCGAAGCCTAGGAAACCGTTTGCGACCGGTCGTTTGTGATTCGGGAAGCAGCGACTAATAAAGGCCATACTACCAGCTCCTTGGCCTGCAGACCCGAGGCCTGTGATATTGATTAGTAATGAGCTTCAATGCTCACGAGCTGAATATCCACGACACACCTGCGACAGCCCGCCCAAAGATGAAGACTTTGGAGGTGGGCGCGAATGTACATATCACCGAGCCAAGCTCGAAGATAAGGACAGATACGATATACATGGTCTTCAGACTGAACAGGGTGTACATCTTGCCGAAGAAGAAGTTCATGGAACTGAAGATAAGACCATAGACCGCAGAGTACCAGCCTATATCGTCAATAGTTTTGAACTCGTTGGTCAGGCTCGGAATGGCCACTGCCACAATAGTCACTAATCTAAATAAGCCTAGTCGGATCATATGGGTTGACAAACCAACAGTCGAGGCCATGCAAGAAGCACACTAACAGGAATGACACTGTGTTGAGCCACAGCTGAGGTCCTGTCGGATAATCTATCTCGTCCTCGACTGGCTCTTCGACTCGAAGCTGTCCGGTCGGTTGTCCTAGGGTCACTGTGGATCCATGAGCAGGCTCGCTTTGCGGGGGTGCTTCCTGCGATGCAGACGGTGATGCAGCACTGAGCCCTTCGGTCGAAGAGTTCGTAGCTCGTTCGGAGGCCTCGACATGCCTGGCGGGGCTCAACGATGAGGATGCCATGTCACTGCTACCAACACAGAATATGCTGCCTGTGACAGGGAGCCTTGGTGGGATTGCGAATTGCTTTATTAGCTTTCCGCCTGAAACTATGCAGCCTGGGTTGTCGGCTAAGATTGCTTAGTTACCCCACTAACTAGCACGCAAGCGAAGCCACCCCGGGACCCAGGCCTGTGGATTGAAATTTAAGGCCGCCGCATAGTTTCTGCAGGATCCTGGTTAGAGCTTCCATACCGCACGCAGGGTGTATGCCTGTTTTCATGACCTGCATCGCTCTTGGGAACGTATGACAGGGGGTTCACTGGTTTCATGACTGTTACTTGCACCAGTTGCGTCTTGTCAGTGGTACAGATAGTGCATTGATTATCTTGATATCATGCTTATTCCCTTGTTGCTTGGTCAACAAGGACACTTCATTTTCCACTGCCACTAGCCTTCTCTGCGAGCTCTTCATCTAGCATGTAAGGATCGCCTGTTGTGCTGTCGAACACGACGTCGTCCTGGACGTAGATTAACATGCCGCCACCACTCTTGCCAGCTGGCAGCAATCTCATAAGTCTTCTGCCCAGCGCATCCGCGGTGCCAGTATTTCTCAACATCAGGTCGTGCTCGATGCACCATTCCTCTAGAATGTCCTTGAACGTCATCTCATCCTCAACAGCAACCGGTGGCGGCGTTTCGACATTGATTCGCTTCGTAGCAATTGGTTTAGAAGGCTTGTGACGTGTTCCGAGTAGAGGCTCCCATTTCGGCCATACCCTGTCGTCGAAGCGCACCTTGGATTTGATTTCAATCTTGAGCTGCGTGATAGACTCAAGCGCAAGTGATGGGGAATCAAGGAGTGCCCACCAGTCGAAAAGCCATTCGTGTAGATCAGGCAGCTCGTGTTTTCTCTTGTGACCATGTTTCGGGGGCTTGAATTTCTTGACAGCCTCTAACAGACGAGGTACTACAATCTCGTTCAATAACTTGTAAAGCATCCAAGGCGGAAGGACCTTAGGATACCATGTTTCGAGTAACGAAATGGCGGGCAAAGGGTCATGAACAGTCCATGACGTACGGAGAGTGTCTCGGAAATGAGGGTAGACCGTTTTGAGTAGTAGAGATTCAAATGGAGTGGTGCGGCGACGGTGACGAGATCTGGCTGTTTTCTCGAGTGTCAGAAAAGTGGAGATAGAAAGAAGCTGAGCTACATGGCTTGCACCTGCATTTGAGAGCGGATCCTCCCAGTCTTGAATAGCTCTCTGCAACGGCTGCGACAGCGCTGCAACTGCCAGCTCGGGAAGGTCCAATGGCTCGATATAATCTGCATACTGCGCTTGTATTTTTTGCAGACGGAGTATGACTTGATCGAAAGTTCTTGAAGTCTGCGAATCGTCCACAGCGACGCGCTCAAAAGAGGTGGCAAGATCCAGAAAGAGCTGTGACTGCTCCGTACACTGCTCGGACTCTGCCTGACGCTGCTTGAGTTCCTGGTTGAGAGCGTCAGCTTCCTGGATCTGGCCATCCCAAGCATCTGCGAAAAGCTGCAAGTCACGCTTCAGCCGTGCCTGCTTCTTTTCCTCCTCTGTGACCGTCCTTGAGGTCTCACTTGTGGGCGTCGAGTAGCCTGATAGAGATTCAAGCTTCTTGGTCTCTGTGCCAGTCGCGTCTATGATATTCTTCAAAGAGTCTGGAACATGCAAGCCTCTAGACTCTATCGCCGTGACTTCGTATTTCTTTTTCGGAGGGGCTTTCAGCCGCGGGGTGCTTGCGCCTGAGCTGATCTTGCCCTGCTGCTTGTCCTTCAGCGACTGAGCCGGTCTCTGCGGCTGTGCTGCTTGTGGGCCAAAGCCAAGACCCGTACCAGCTTGCACTTTCTGGGCTTGAATGGGTGCGGCAATACCTTGACCAGCTCTTCCCAAACCCTGTCCCTCCTTGTGGCCCATCTTAGCCATCATCCTTGCCGCGAAAGAGTTCTGATTGACCTTGCCTCCTTTTGCAAAGGCCGACTCGCCGGCGCCGACGGGCTTCGAGGGCTCTGGGCTGTCTGTCATCTCTGGCGTGGGTGACCGCGTTTCGTCCCGGGCGGGATACTGGCCCAAATTGAAGCCTCGAAAGCCTCCCATACCTGGTCGCTCGTCATCCACATCGTCGTTGTTCTGGTCAGCGCCATCCTCGTCCTGGTCATCATCTTCAACTGTTTTCTGCACAAAAGCTAAGCCACGAGTCCGCAAAGTCGAGCCTTTGGTCTTACGCCGTTTGCTAGGCCTCAGCGAGTCTTCATCACTTTCCTCCTCGAAGCCATCGCGTATGTTGAAGGGTTGATCCTCGTCAGATGAGTCCATGCTGATGGTGCGGGACACGAATTATCGTCCTCGCGACTGTGAGGCCAGCAATATTTGCGGGAAAGCACTGGCATGTGACGAGCGCCTGCCTTAGAGCCTGATCAATATTCACGCTAAGGATAAGTTCCCTACTGATTGACTGGGGAAGCTGCGGCTCAAGACACTGACGTAATTGGCTGCAGGGTGCGCCTGCTCTCCTCAAGAGATAAGCTACCTCGAGCACCAGAAACTTTGAAACTTTCGTTCTTTTGATATCACATTGCAACACTTACAAAATGGTCGGATCAGCATTGAGAACAGCGACACGCCCAGCTTTCCGGGCTGCCTCAGCAGGCAATCTAGCACGATGCGTTTCGGGCACAGCAGTAAACACGTTCGTGCGCATGAAAGCATCACTACCTGACCTCAAGTGTGAGTACCTTCGTGCTGCCGGATATGATATTCCGCCTACTGACATGTGGACCAGACGACTATGGTGCCCTTGAGCCCGCCATCTCAGGCCAGATCATGGAGCTACACCACAGCAAGCACCACAACACCTACGTGAACTCCTACAACGACGCCGCGGACAAGCTAGCTGCTGCCGAGGCCAGTGACGATGTAGCTGCGAAGATTGCTATTCAGCCTCTGATCAACTTCCATGGAGGCGGTCACCTCAACCACACCCTCTTCTGGGAGAATCTGGCACCCAAGAACCAGGGTGGTGGAGAGCCTCCATCCGGCGAGCTGGCTAAGGCTATCGACACTACATATGGCAGTCTCGATGACATGAAGAAGAAGTTCAACACTGCTCTTGCTGGCATTCAGGGCAGCGGTTGGGCATGGCTTGTCAAGGACACACAGACTGGCAACATTGGCATCAAGACATATGCGAACCAGGACCCTGTCGTTGGCCAGTACATCCCTTTGCTTGGTATTGACGCTTGGGAGCATGCTGTAAGTTGTGTTAACCCTAACCTTGACCGACATGCTAATAATCAACAGTACTATCTCCAGTACAACAACCGAAAGGCTGAGTACTTCGGCGCTGTCTGGGATGTCGTCAACTGGAAAGCGGCAGAGCAAAGATTCTCGAAAGCATAGGTCAACGATCGTGTCTAATAGATAGTATGAAGCGCGCTCCCGGTAAGTAGGTACAATTTCAATGAAAGCGTTCGTACCTGCCATCTATGTTGGCCTTGCATGAGTGCCCGACACTTAGTGAAATATGCAGGAAAGGCCCGCAGTAATATCAACGTAAATTGTCAAACTAAACTTGACATCTGATCACGCCTATACAATGTGCAAGAATAGCTCACAATCATGTTCATACAGATTGTTACACAGCCCATGGGCGTCTATAATGCTAGGTAATCTATCTACATGTCTCTGAACGCCCCTTACCATGCCACGCTAATGCTCAATTCATTTCGATAACCCACTGCACACAATATGCCCCCCATCTGCATCTGCCATTCCAGCGCCGCAGCAAACGCTCTCCCCTCCTCTCCAGTCTACAACTCATCCCTGCTAGGCGCCTTCGGAAACTCTACCGCCCAACTCCGCGGCGGAACAGGCAGTCCCAGCCAGAAATTCCACAACCTGTTCAATTCCATGATGGCGATCCTGCTGAGCTTGAAGGGGAGGTTGACCCAGCTGTTGAGGACCATCATGTACGTGCGCCAGACGAGCGTGCATTCGGCCTTGACTTCTTCCCAGACCGTGAGTTGGGGGCGCGGTTTTCGCGGCTGTGATTGTGATTGTGATTGTGATTGTCCTGCTGCGTTCTGTTCGTCAGATGACGGGATGGGTGAAGGCTTCCACTGTCTCGAGGGCGCGACTTCCTGCGGCGACCGATGCGAGGTTTTCTTCGAGTGTAATTCTGCCGGCGCAGTCGTGACTGTATTCGCGGGATCAATTGCATTGACCAGCTCCCGGAAGTGTCTGGTCGCCTCCATACTGTGACTCAGGCGTCCGAAGGTATTGATCAAGGCAACCAGTTCTGTGCGCCTCAGATGTGGGTTTTCGCCGTTCTTGTTTTCGTCGAACTCGAATAGAACCTTGAGTGCGGCGCCGTAGCCTGCGGTCTGGACTTTGCCCCAGAGGCGGCACTTGTCGCAGCCTACGCAGTCCATTATGCGGCTGACGTTGCGGAAGCGCTGCTTGAAGTCGTCTTTCAGGTCGATCATGCCGGGGTCGCGGAACAGCATTGATTCGTCGAAGGTGTTGGGAAGGGAGGCGAGTTGCGATGTAAGCCTGTGGACTTTCTGCTTGGTTTCGCGGTCTTGATCGGGATCGCCGGAGCAGAAAGTGTAGGATTGGAGGTGTTTGTCGAGTTTTGCGATGGCGCGGGTAACGAGGGCGTAGTTGAAGTAGAGGTTCGATACTCGTTCAGGGTAGTTGTGCAGGCGTTGCTTGTAGCACTCTGTGTTGCGTACCCACTCACCCGTTGTTTGGTTGAAGTAGTCCCAGCACAGGTGGGTGGAGATGGAGGCATGCATGCCGCTGATTATGCGGTAGAAGGCTCGTTGCTCGATGCATTGGTCGTCGAGGGAGGCAGACTCGTCTCCGGACTCGAGGTTTTGGCGGCCGTGTTCTTGGAAGATGTTTCGCAACTCTGCGGAGGCATGCAGGCCGGTGTTCGGGGGCGAGGCTGCACTGGCCGGGCTGCTGAAGCAATTCTCCTTGTAGATGGCATCCCAAACCTGTCTTGCGCCAGGGCCCGAGTATCCCGTGAACTTTTCGGTGTTGTTCAGTAAGCTCACGTAGTCTCCTTTGCTCGCAGCGCCTTCATCTTCTGGGACACAATAGTCTCGCTCGTCGCATTCATCGTCGGCTTCGAAGACACAGCTCTCGTCCACATTCTCCCCCAGCTGGTATTGCAGAGGCCTTTGCTTTGTTCTCTCTTTCTGCAGGCCAGGGCCTGGATGTTGTGCTCTGGCTCCTTCCAATCTGCTCAACTCTTCGATCTTCCATATCGGTGGAATGTCATTTTCGTCGTCAATTGTGTCTACCGCACATGCTCGGTTGCCGCATATCGAGTTCTCATCGCTCCAGAAGGGACAGACTTTGTTGTACAGGTTGAGTCTATAGTATGCGAAGAAATCTGCTTCTGTAAGATCTTTCAGCGTAGACGCTATGTCGTGGTTCAGTATGTCGAGATCAGAGTAGGATGTGCATGCGTCAGTCACCGTCGACTTCGGGTCGATTGCGCATCGCGGATCAGCTTGGATGGTACGAGAGATACCCAATAATGCGAAGCAGGCCAGATAGAAGCGACGAGCATGAAACCCCATGGTGGCGGGCAGTGAGTATCTGAATAGTCCGCCTTATTCCATTCGAAAGACAGGTGGAAATTGAAAAGTCGAGATTAAGGCGAAGCAACGGTACAGCGAGTGTCAGGGCAAAGAATGCACACAGCGTTGTTACCGTTGGTGAAGTGTTGGTGGCTTACAAAGAATGTTCATTCAACGGCATGCCAGGTGGCCTCAGCAACTTTTTGGTTGCGCAGTCTCAGTGGTGAGACCCC